>Ga0265297_10002179_pt1 | contig 41315 bp, 65 predicted proteins | sample Munlanlwell13791_FD_192502 | JGI IMG/M metagenome (GOLD analysis project Ga0265297, IMG submission 192502) | Leachate microbial communities from a municipal landfill in Southern Ontario, Canada - Leachate well 137-91 | ecosystem: Engineered > Solid waste > Landfill > Unclassified | place... | reverse complement strand
CTTCACCAAATCTTTTTGATTTTCCATTACAACATCAATATCTTTATATGCCCCTGGGGCTTCTTCTAAATCGTTTTGACCTCTCGGAGCACCAATTATCCCTTCCATTTTTTTCTGTTCTTCTTCTAAATTAAGGGTTCTAATTGCTTCTTTCCTGCCCATTCTTCTTCCTGCTCCGTGCGAACAAAGCATTAAAAAGGAACACTTGTTTTTTAAAGCAACCCCGTCCCATATAGGGTTAGGGTCGTTAGCCCTAACTCTTTATTTGGCGGTTGTGAGTGGACAACCAGCCCTTTTCGGTAGCGAGAGAGTAATTCTCTCCGTGTGAGGGTTAATCGCTCAAAAATATGAAGAGATAAACTTCGATGGAAACTCATTGTTATCCTTAAGAAATCGAGCAAATTATCAACCCCCACACAGAAAGAACTAGTTTTAAAAAGTAGGAGTTGACAACCTTCGAGAAGTTTAAAACTTCAAGTTGTCTTATAGTTGTCATATGTCATTTAATTTTAACCACAATTTAGCAACTGCCTCTCTTTGATGATTCCCTATGGTAAATTTTCCACTAAAACTTTCTGCTTTCCATTTATCTCCTACTTTATATAAATCTTTATAATCTTCTCCACACGCTTCAATTAATTCTTCTAATAGGGGAAAGTGAGTAGAAAAACCATTTTCATTAGGATGGGTTGCCCATATTATTCTTTCTATGTGAGGAAAGTTCTTCTCTCTAAGTTCTTTAATTACCCTATATGGTATCATAACTTTAACTTTATATTTCTTCGACCTTTAAATTTTCATTAATAACGCACCTAATTATTTAAGCCGATTTTTTAAATGTTTATAGGCGTGATTATAAAGAAAATGATTGTTAAGCTCATTGGCGGTGTTAATCGGTTCATAATAATCCCTTATAGAATCTAATTTTGGTATTTTTATTTTCCACCCACAAAGCCTACATTTATATCCTATACATTCCCAACCGACAGAAGGAGCAAATCCTTTTTCTGGCATTATTGGTTTTTCCTTTGTTAATTTAAAATAATCCATCAAGCCAATGTTTTTCTTCATAAATTTAAACTTTCATTAATAATGCCCCTAATACTATTAAGATTAACCCGCCGACCTTAAACGCATTGATTGGTTCTTTTAAGATAAATATACAAGCCGCCAGAGTAATCGCCGTGTTAAACAGGAAGAACCAATATCTGCCAAGAAAGTAATGCGATGTCTGGGCATATCCATAAAACAGGCAATACTGAACACCGATAGCGAGGGGTAAGATAATCCATAATCCTTGCCAGAAATTCGGGAATATCTTTAAGCGGTAAATCATTTCAAGGGGCAGGACAAGAAGTGTTGATAATAGAATATAGGTTAACCAAGTCATCTGTTTTTGGGAAATAAATAATCAAGAACACTCCAATATTCCTTTTCGGAGGCGTTTTTCGCCTTTTTGAGATAAGCAATCGGATAAGATACGTTACCAAGATTCCTCATAATGGTTTGTCCTTTTATTATAGGTTTTATACCATCTCTCATTAAATATATTATTATTTCTTTCTTCATAAAAAGTGGCACTTGACACGGCTATTTTTTTGTTTTTAAACCGATTTTACTTTGGGGAAAACTATTTTTTGTTCGGAGAATTTTGAAATCGGTAAAATCGCATCAAACCTTGTCAAATCGCCAGTATTCCACAGAAATCTCCGAACAAATATATTACAACACGAGGGTTTGAAAAAGTCGATTTGCTATAATAAAGGTGATAGGCAATCCCTATCTCTTAACCAAGTGTGGTAGGAAGCACTTTGAAAAATGAATAACATAAAAAAAGCGGAAATCGGTGAAAAATATCTAATCAAGTTTATAGAAGACCCATTCCACTCGAAACTACCAAAGAACCATTGGAAGAAGGGCATAATAGCTCCTTCGTGCGGTCAGGATAGTCCCGATGTTGGTCAATGGGCTTGTATCACTCATCAGGTTGTATTTGGTAATCAAATGAACAAAGATGGACACATTCATGTTGGCGAACACACTCTTGCTTGGTGGTGTCCGAAATGTTGTAGATACGAAACTCCTTAATTTATCTCCCCTCAATTCCTACTGGGGGGATTTTAGTTTGGGAGGAAGGAAGGGGTTGCGAACAAAGCATTAAAAAGAACACTTGTTTTTTAAAGCAACCCCGTCCCATTCGCCCTCTTTCTTTTTTTCTGATAATGTTCGTTTCATGGGTTTATAGTGTGTGCCTGTCCGAATGGTCTCTCCTTCTAACCCACCTTAGAATCTTTCTTACTTGGCTAAATGGAATTCCCTCGAAAACATTCTTGGTTCTCATCGTATTAGCGTGCCAACATTCTATCGAGCAATAGCGAGTTTTTTTCCAGACCTTTGATTTTTCTCTTCCACAGACCGTGCATCTAAGTTTGTCTTCCTTCATACCTCCTTATTGTGAAGACCAATGTTAATAATAACAAAAGATACAAAAGCCAAGGGATTATAAACAGAACCCAACCAATGTTTTTAATGATTTTTGTCATATCTTAATCGCTTATTACACTTCTCGCAACGGACAAAGGTATGATGACAATCTGTTGGTTCAACCTTTCTTTCTGCACTAGGTAGTAGTTCTTGGCAAACATGATGCCAACTTATGGCTTTGCCGTGAGGTAATTTAGACAACACATCATCCCAAGCCTCATACTTTCTCCTGAATTGGAGTATTTTCCAAAGGTGTGATTCGGAGATATCAAGTTGCTTGGATAGTTTCTCTACAATTTTATCACCATAGCCAAACTTCTTGAAGTTTCCTTCTTCCGCAATTATCCTATCTCCCAAAAGCCATTTACCTTCAATTATTTCTATCCGAGCATTATAGCCCTTCTCAACAAGGATAGCAGAACACTCGGTAATGAGTTCCTGATACCAGTCTTGGTCTTCTAATAATACGGTTGGTTTATTTTCTTCTGTCATAATTTTTCCATTAACTTTGTATAGTTTTCCTCCGTTTCTTTCAGCAAGGTTTCATTGTTTTCGGGTTCAATTCCCTTCTTAATCCTTTCTAAAAGAATACGCCTAATGTCCAAATATGTCTTCCTGAAAGCGGTCTTCAGTTGCCTCTTCGATAGGCTCTGAAATGCCTGGTTGATGATAATCTTTTTCATAAAATCTGTTATTGTTAAATACTAAATTTATCCCTCCGGTCTGGCCGGTTCTTCTGTTGGCCCTGACCATCAGTTTGGCTTCGTTGGTGAATCCCTCCGAGCCTTTCTCCCTTAAACGCCAGAGCATTAGAACGGTATCTGCCTCTTGCGAAATGAAACTGGAGTCTCTAATGTCCGATAATTGGGGTGAAATATCATAACTAATCTTGGTGGTGTGGCAGATGATAAAAATACAGATATTCCACTTAATCGCTATCTTCTTCAACTCCCTCATCATTCCACCTATTAAGAGAGATATTCCAGACCTACCCTGTAGCTCGTATAGATTTAGTAGAAAGTGTAGGTGGTCTATAAATACGACCTTTATCCCATACTTGGCTATGCTCTCTATTATCCTCTGTTCTAACCAATCTAGGGAGTTATCTGTAAGCCTCTTAGGTAGGACAAACGAGGGTATCGGCTCTCCAAATTTCTCAAGGAACTCTCTTACCTGTAATTCGTAGGAGAACCAAAGGCTATTTATGTCTTTTTTGGCGAACTCGTGGGTAAATGTCTGGGCTAAACTGGTTTTTCCCATCTTCGTAGGAGCCGATATTACTATCAAATCCCCCTCTCTAAACCCATCTAACATCTTATCTAGCTGGCTAATCCCTGAGAAAAACCTCTTGGGTGGGTGTTTTCTTTCTTCCTCAATGTCTTTTAAGGCTTCTTGGGAGGTAATCACCTTATCCTTTCCGTCATAATCTAAAAAAGTCTCCAATAATTCCTCCTTTTGTTGTTGTTCTTTTAGTGTTTCTTCTTCTTCGTTAAGTTTTTTTAATTCCTCCTTAATCTGCATAAAGGTCTGACGATTTGCGTTCATTAACCCGATAAAGGTTAATGGTATGGCTAGAGAGAGCGGTGGTCAGACTGTAGCCATGTTCTTCGCCCTTCTTTGAGGCTATAAACCATCGTAGGAGCCTTTTAACCTCCTCTTGTGTCCATTTGTCGGTCTTTCGGGTGAGAAGGGTCTTTAAACGGCTTATACACGCAGGGTAGTTTACCTCTAAAACAATGTTCTTTCGTTCTTCGAGTGCTTTCTTATAAGAAGAGATGATATCGGAGATATCCTTTGTTATATTAGTATTGTTAGATAAGTATTGTTCGTTGTTCTCTTTTAGACAGGTGGTTGTTTCGGATTGGATAGGTGGTTGTTTTATTTCAGACATCTCCGAATTTTTGAGGGGTTTAATAGAGAACATGGTATCGTTGAGTTGATAATAATTTACTTTTCCTTTGTCTTGTTCTATTTCAATATAACCAAGGTCTCTTAGTTTATACAGACTTTTATAGAGGGTGGAGTTGGTAAGATTGGCGGTAGCCTTCAGGGTTTTAATTGAAGGATAACATTCTTGAGTTTCGTTATTGACAAACCTAGCTAGGGCTACGTAAACCGCTTTATCAGAAAGACCTAATCTTTTGTCATCAAAGACTTGATTATCTATCCAAAGAAATCCCTTTCTTTGTTTTCTTTTAATTGTTTTGTCGAATGGTTTTCTTCCCATGTCTTTAATTTTAAACTCCCCTAGATTTTAGTCAACTATTTTTATCCACAAGGATTATATAACACGTTAGACTATTCTTCTATAACTGGAATTTCGCCATCGCCTAGGTCATTTTCTGATTTAGAACGATATACCTCAAAGGAGTGAAAGAATTTACCAGGCCTTTTCTGGCTTGGTTTTTGTCCCTCATAAACTATTTTTACCTTATCGCCCTCTTCTAGGTTTTTGAATCGTGAGTCTAATATCGTATTTCCCCAAACAGAAATCAATTCCCCATCCTCTCTTTTAAAGGTGTAGAGGTTTGATTTATTTGGGCCAACATTAGTTTCGGCACTAACATAAGTTCCAATCAATTCTCGTTCTATTGTGAAATCCCACGTTGGAGAAGTTTCTACTTTTTCCCATTTATCTTTTGTCATAATAATTATCCTACTTACTTATTTATTCTTCGACCTTTTACTCTTTTAGTTTTTTAAACTTATCTGCCACCGCCCTACAAAGCAATTCTATGTGTCCTATATTATTTCCATTTTCTATTCTTCTTAAAACTCCCCTTGCCATACTTTTTTCTCCTTCGTTAAATTCTTTTTCTTTCTCCTCTTTTAAAAGGTTACTTATAAAATCTTTAATTGCTTTAATTTGACTTGCGTCTTGGTTTAAAATAATTAATTTTTCTCCTGTTAATTTATGCTTTACAATTTGTCCTGCTTTAAATATTTTCATAAGTTTAAAGGGTTAATAATCTAAAGAAGGGTGGTGAATTATGGGCTGGCGGGGAAGGTCTTCGGTTGCTTATCCCCGACGCTTAGGCACCCTCCCCCACTAACCCACAATTACTTCCACTTATTTGGCTTTAAATTCTCCGCAAAATTTTGTATCAATTATTTTTTCGGAGATTGATATTGCTCCTGGTTTTAAATAACAAAAATAATAGCATTGTTCTCTTTTAAAATTGAGACCGTTTTTATCTTTTTAATAACATCGTCAATGGTTCGGTTATAAGATATTGTTTCTTCACTAACTGGTATTACGGGAATTGCAAAGGGTTGTCCGTCTCTATACACAATATCTTTACTATTTATCACTTGAGTTGTTGGTCTCTTCATTTTTTCTATCTTCTCTATCAATTCTGCCCGTTGGGATTCTAAAGATTTATCCCGCAACCTTAAAGCACAAGGAATGCAAATACCTACAGAATACTTATTACATTTAGAACAATGACACATTATTATTTTCTTTTTTGGCATTTAGGTTAAGGGGTTAGAGTTTTAAAATTCTTCTCGATAGGCTTCTTTCCATTTTTGAATAGTTCTTTTTAGTCTTCTTCTCTCTTTATTCCATTTTCTTTTCTTTTCCTTAAAAAGGATAAGGATTCGGTCAGCAATTTCTTTGTGGGTATATGTTTTATCTCCCAAAACTTGTGGTAATTTTAATATCTCTATTATTTCTTTTCTAAGTTGTTCTTTTGGCATAGATTTATTTTAGGTTCTTAAAAAATTGTTCTATTGATTTTCCTTCCGCCAAATAATCTATAAAAGAGTGCCAATAAGATAACCATTGACATCCAACAATTTTTCTTCTATTTGGTAATGGTTTATTTTCCCATCCCATCGCCATTCCTAAACATTGCCAAAATTCGGGGTCAAGAAGAATTTCACAACAGTCTTCCTTATTAAAAAGTCCTTTCCATCCTCCTTCTATTGATTTTTTTAATGCTTTGTCTATTGTCATATTCTATTAAGGGAGTTAGAGAAGTTAATTAAATATCTCATAGTTTATTTTATGTTTGTCTAATAATTCTTTAGCAACTTTAATATCATATCTTTTATCTCCTTCTTTTTTGCTTATTTTTTGGTCAATTAAATATCTTTTCGCCAATTCTTCTGAAAATGTATAAATAAGGGTTCTGTCCACTTCTTCAAATTCTTCTTTTATTGCTTCAATTTTTATATTTCCCCAACCCTTAGTGCGAGATTTATTCTCATACGCTTCAAACCCAATTACGTCATAATTTACTTGATTATAAAACAAATTAACTCCACCAATATAAAGTTTAGTTGGTTCTGATTTTTCTGTATCTATAAAATATATTATTTTGTTGAGATATTTTTTTGCTTCTTCTATTGTCCTTATTCTTTTCATCTTTTTTGCCCTTTTCCTTTATTGGAGGTAGAGGGGGCTAGGTTAATCAATTACGATATTTTTTATTGTCTGAAAACATTCTTTTAGTTCTTGTTTTATTTCTTCTTTTCCAGCACAAAATCCATCTTGCCAAGCAAAATCACAAGTAGAACATCTTATACAAGAATCGTCTATTTTTTTCCCACAATATTTACATTTTCCTTTTTCTGTTTCTTCTCTCTTCATAATATTTGACTTAGGGTTTTATTTTAATAATGTCCAGATTTTTTGATAAGTGCTAATTCTACGTCAACGTTTCGGTGTCCTTCGGTTTTTGTTATTTTTGTTATTATTCCAATTTCTTTTCTTTCAATTTTATCCCCAAGACAAAGATTATTTCCGTCTTGTAGAACGTGGTAATTATTATAACTTATCATTTCTTCAGTTGTTTCTTTGGGGGGTTGATGTTCTAATTCGTAATGTCTGTCTCTTTCTTGCCAACTTTTAAATCTTTCTTCGCATTTATAGCATCGATATTTTAATTTGTTTTTCTTCATAAGTTTAGTTTGATTACTTTCCGCCAGCCGACAACCTAATTAGGACTTGGTATCATTTAATAATAGGAAACCTTTCAAAACCCTTATCGGCTGGCGGAAGGAAACCAAGATGATTTACTTTTGGGGAATTACGGCAGAGGATTTAAACCTCAAGACATAATTAAAGTTTCGCCTATGTCAGCGATACGAGAATGACTCGTTATTTTAGTTGTTTTACTTCCCCATTCCCCCAGAAATAAACCATCACTTGTGGTGAATTATGGGCTTTGTGTAGGTGGCGAAGGATTTTAACCTTGCTGTATATATTCACCTCTCAAAGAGGCACTTACATAAAACCCACAATTACTTCCACTATTTTAACCACAGTATCAAGAATATTACTATTAAAATAATTATATTAGCCGAAATTATATAAGGTAAGGTTCTTTTGTCTTTATGTTTACCATTTGGGTTGGTTGGATAGTTCATAAAAACTTATATAATAATATAGAATAACGAAAGAATAATCACCAAAAGACTAAGAACAACGAAAAAAATAAATGAAAATAAAAGAAAGCGACTGACTGCTAAACTATTTTTGTTTGTCCAGTATGGACAGTTGTTGTTTTTGTTTAATTTACGATAATCATAATACCTTCTACGTTCATACACACCATCTGGTCTATCTTCTTCCCATTCTTTTTTTATCAAATCACACTTAGTATCAATACGGTCTCTATAATAATCACATTCCCTACAATATACTTTTTCCATAATATTATTTTAATTCTTCTCCTTGTTTAATTTCTCTTTCTGCGTCATCACACTCACTTGTTATTGCCATTTTTTTATCAAAGTCTTCGTTAGTTTTCCTTATCTGTTCGGTGGTTATGGGTTGAGGTTTCTTCTCGTTATCCGCAATTTCTCGTAAGGTGTGAAGCCAATAAGCGATTCTGTCTTCTATTCTTCCCTCTTCCATCGAAGTATCATTTTTATATTCCATTAAAGTTATCTGAACCGCATCGTGCATACAAGCCAAAACATCAATGTTCCTTTCTTTTCTATCCATTGCTTCGTTTATTGAGTTTTGTTTATCCTTATTTATTTTTAACCATTCTTTGTCGCTTGGCATAAGTTTATTTATTTAATAATTCTTTTAATGCGTATTTTAGAATGACCTTGTCTCCGTCTTTGGCTATTTTTTCAGCCACTTCTTTGGTCATTTTGGTTATTAACTCTTTTTTCCCGAATTTTAACGAAATTGTAATTAGTTTTTTTTCCATAAGTTTTTATTTAAAGTTTTTAATATCTTCTATTTTAATAAACCAGTAATCAATACTTCTTTTTCTCCATTCTAATTCTCCCCAGTTATAGAGATAATTACTATATACTTCTTTTCTAATCGCCATTAATCCCTCACACAAACCCACTATTTTATATTTTGAACCATCTGGGGAGTAAATTATGTCCCCCAACTTAAATGGTTCTTTTTTCTCTATTGTTTTTGGCATAAGTTTTTAGTTATTTAGTTTTTTAAACAATTTCCATTTTAATAACTCATTCATTTGAGTTCTGTTTATTAGGGGTGTAGCAAACCAAGGTAAAGATTTTGTTACGTAGCAACCTTCTTCCTTATCCCACTCAAAAATCATATTCTTTTTTACTCCTGCATTGTTTTTAAAATCTTTAATTGGTTTATATTTCATAAGTTTTCGGCTTCGTAGTAATCATCTGGCGGTTCATACGCCATACATTTGTTGTAATAATCTTCTTTTTCTTTGTCTGTCATTTCTTCCGCTACGCCTTCATCTAAAAAACCTTCCTTACAAGCATAAGAGATTAAGTGTTCAATGTCTTTCTTCGGCTCTAATGCCTCATTAATCATATCCATCTGTTGTTTATGGAAGTCAAAGATTGATTTAAGATAGTTCATAGGGTTTTAGTTAATTTTTTATATTCCCATTTTACGCCAAATTCTTTTTCCATTTCTTTTATTGCTTTCTTAATTTTTCGACAAACATTAGGGTTATATGTTTTAATAATTCCTGTTTTTAAATCAATTTCGGCTATTTTTTTTAAACTCCATCTCTCTTTCTTCATAAAATTACTCTTAATATCTGGGCCAATACTAGGATAGAAAAATAAATCACACCTAATAAGATTATCCAACAGAAGATTGAATTGTTTCTCTTCTCTTGCCTCTCGGCTCTTAATTTTTGGGAGATGATAGAGTTCATAGGTTTAATAATTCTGGGTTTTCATAGATATTGCCGATGACTTCAAATTCATTTTTTGGTTCGTAATCACTCCATCCACATCTTTTTTCATTCCACACTACGATATGTTTTAATACCACTCTATCGTTATGTTTAAGTTCTAAAATATCCCCCTCATATATCTCTTTTCCGTTTTTATCTTTTAAGCCGGTGAATTGTTGAAGAATAAAATAACTATTTTCTGAAAACCAACCATTTAAATAAATATTGTTTATGTCTCCGAAAGCAGGAATTGAAGGATTGTAATCCATTATTTTCTTTTCTTTATCCCACGCTCGGAATTTTATTTCTCTTTGTGTCATAAATTTTCGGCTTCATTATAAAACCTGCTTTCATCTTTAGGACTCATAACCTCATATTTCTCCCTCTCGATTTCTTTATCTCCCACTAATAGTTTTAATTTTTCTATCTTTTCATATATCAACCTTGCGTCATTTCTAAGTCCTTTTAGGTTGTGCCTATATACGCCAAAGGCAACATCTTCTTTGAGTGTTTTAAAGTCCGAATCTATTTGATTTTGTAGCACATCAATAGGGTTCATAATTTTAACATAATATAATAATAATCCAATGTCAAGCCGAGTTTTCCACAGGCTAGGACTCTATACTAATACGCCAAACACCGGCACCGATTATAAGCACAGCGTTAAACAAAATCCAGACAATCGTATTGTCCCAATTTCTCTTATCTAAAAATTTAACAAAGGAATTCATCAGAAATATCACGGCATAAAATATTACCGGCCACGATATTAACAAAATTAAAGCAATAAAAATGTTCATAAAAGTTTTGCGTATCCCATATTTAGCGAATACTCTAACATGTTATAGATTGTCCAATTCTCGGTTGATAAATTCAATGTCCCAATCGTCAAGCTCGTCCAACTCGTTAAGGTTCTTCAGGTATTCTTCCTTGTCCTCTTCGTCAAATGGTATGTTTAATTGTTCCTCCATATTACTATTTGATTATTTAATTTCAAGACCTTTTTTCTTTAGCCTTAATTGTTAATTGATTTTGTCGGTTTTTCGGCTAAATAAAAAACCGACATAGACAAGCATTGTTATAATGATTGTTGGTGAGGACAATATCCTCTTATTCCTAATGAAAAATTACAGTTCATACATAATACTCTATATTCTTTTGGATAATTATTCTTTTTAAGCCAAAGATAGAACTGTGTTCCTCCGTGTTTTTTAAGAAATTTTCTGTGTTTATATCCTCCTCCCTCTATGTGGTCAATTACTAAAAACTCTATATGTTTTTCTCCACAACAGGAGCATTTTGGAGGATTTCCGCTATAACGAGAAAGGACTTCTATTCTAGTTTCTTTCTTGTATTCTGTTTTATAATTTTTACCTACCAAGAAAGAACAACCTAGTTTTTTTCTATAAGAACCACAATATTTTTGAACAGTAGAACTTGGTTTATATTCTTTTTTACACAACAAACAAGTCCTTGTTTTGATATTTTTCATAATTTTAAATAATATTACAAGTCAATAAGTCCTTTATTGATAGTCCTATTTAATAGGGCTATCTAAAAGGGCTTCATTCTTTTATTTCATCTATTTCAGCATTGTGCCATAGGTCATAAATCATTTCTCTTTGTTCGTCGCTTCCATCTATGCCCATTTTTTCTTCTAATTCTTCCTTATTTTCAGCTTCAACTTCTATTGTGCTTGTTAAGGTAAATCTCATATTATTATAACTAATTTATTTACTGCGACCTTTTAATTGGCTTTATCCTTGCCTTAATTCTCGCTACCGCTAACGATATTAAGACAAGTAAAAACTAATTAAAATATATATTATTATCTTTGTCTACGCTTACGCTTTTACCAATCATTTTTAAGCCATAATCATCAAACATTCTATCAAACATTCTTTTCTCGCAAGGGATTTCAAAGTAATCTGTTCCGCTTTCTTTGTCCTCTGTTTTAATAGTTATATCAACAATGCTATTTCCATAATCCCAGAAGTTAGTTATAATTCCTTTTATCATTATTTTGGCGGTATTTATTTTTTAATTTACTTATCTCGCCTCTCTAATTGCTATTTTATTAAAGAGGCAAGGAAATAAACTAATGTTATTTTGCCCAATTTTTTGTTAATTCTTGTTTAAAATCTTCTGCTTGTTGTTTAGAAGGAAAGGCTTCGCTGTTTTGTTTTTCATTATCTTTCCAAGCAACAACCCACTTATCGCCATTCTCATATATTTAAACCTCTGTTATTTCTTCAAAATTGCAATTTTCATTAACCACGTCTGTCAAAACTAATTCTGGCTCTCCGCTTCTGTCTGTTATTTTTCTAACCTTATTGTCTTTGCCTGTAAAAAATTCAATTTTAGTCAACTCATTATCAGCACTTTTAAAAACTATCAACCCTACTCCTATATGACAATTCATCAATTCGTTTGTTTGTTTCTTTGTTAGTTTTATCATTGTTTTATCTACCAATAGCAAGTAGTATTAAGTTATAATGTTCTTCTATAATAATATTATATTATTCATCAATCCTTGTCAATAGGGTAAAATCAAATGAGTTTTCCCCAGATACTCTAACCGTTAGAGAATCGGCTAAAACATTGACAAAAATCCATACGCCATATAATAGAATCATATGACAGAATTACAATCAAAAGAAACAACAACAATAATACAATCACCGATTAAGACAGAAAAACCGCAAGAGGAGAAAGGACAAAGAAATAGCAAGGGACAATTCATAGAAGGACATAAGAGCCTAACGCCATTAAAGTTTAAAACCCCCGAAGAATTGCGGGAAAGAATAGAATCCTATTGGAAGAACTGTGAAGAGAAGGAAGAACCCATAACAATATCAGGTTTAGCGGTTTGGTTAGACACGAATAGGCAGACTTTGGTGAATTATAACAAAAGTCAGCCATACTTTGACATTATAAAAAAAGCTAGGGCTATTTGTGAGGCATTTCTTGAGAAAGCAATGTTGGGCCGTAAGTATAATGTTATAGGAGCTATCTTCACGCTTAAAAACAACTATGGCTGGACGGATAAGAAGGAAGTAATAACAAACCCAGATAAGCCTGATAGTTTTAATTTAGACCTCTAACCTCCTATTTTAGCCGTAATAACATTATTATATCGCTTTTAAATGCGTTTTAAGAGGCGTTAGAAGGGTTAGACGATATAAACTACGTATATACGTTTATGAAATTTACGAGTAAAACCTTTAAATTGGGCAATTCAATAAGTATATACATTCCTAAAAAGGCAGGGTTAGAATTGGGTAAAGTATATACATTTGAGGTATTAGAAGATAAAGATGTATATACAGAACCGCCAGAGAAGGTAATTACATCAGACCCGCTTAAACAAAGAAGCAAGAACGTTGATTGGTGTAATAAGCACGATAGCTTTAAGTGTACTTGTGGCTGTAAATAGCCGTAAACAACGTCGCTTAACTGTAATTGTGCGACATATAGATACGAATAGGTAGGCACCACCATTTTCAGGTTGGGTGATTGAGGGTTTATGATATATACGTGAACACATATATCGACCTGTTTTATACAATACCAATCTTTAACCTCTTACTGGTATAATATTATTGTTATGCTAATGGGCTGACATATTAAGAGTTCCTTTCTTTGCCACAATTTTTACCCACAAAAAGAGGTTCTTTGAAATCTGGGATTAAGTTAAACACAATGACGATGAAGATAAGTTGGCGTTTAAAGGAGCAGCCAACATCAGAATCGCTCCGAGAGTTAGTAAAAGACGGAATACTAACCAAAGAAGAAGCAAGAGAAATCTTGTTTAGCTTACAAGACACAGACGAAAGAAGTATTGATGGTTTTAAGTTAGAGATTAAGTTTTTACGAGAACTTATTGATAAACTCGTAAGTGACAGAACAAAGGTCGTAGAAATTATTAGAGAAAGAGAGCCGTATTGGAAAAGATATGAGTGGTATCAGCCTTATTACGCCTGGAGTAGTAATAGTAATCAACTACTTTGTGGGACAGATTATACCGTTACGACAACGAATCAGGCAGGAATGACTCAGGCAGGAATGACTCAGGCAGGAATAACTAACGCAACAACGAATGCTTTCTCTAGTATAGAAACGTTCTAAATTAATCTACTTAATCCCAGTTTTTAGAGAATTCTCTAACCGTTATAGTCTTACCCCCCTATCTTTCGCCACAATTTTTAAAAACAAAAAGGACTTATGAACGTTGAAGAAGTGTTGGATTATTATAATCAACTAAAGAAAGACCAAATTGAAGGAGACTGGATTTATTCTCCCCTTATGCTTGGTTCGGTAAATAGATGGTCAGAGGTTTATCGAAAGAAACACGAGGGGTCGCTTATTAGTCGTGTAATCGAAAAAGAAGGTTTTCATAATCATTGGTTTGATATTATAAAGAAATTTTGCCCTAATATTGAGACGGTTTTAGAGGTAGGAGGAAAAGAAGGGCATTTGTGTGGATTATTACTGCCTCAGGTTAAAAGGTATTATTTCCTTGATTTGCCTGAATTTTTGCCCTATAGCAAATGGTTTCTAAACAGAACCTTTCCTAAGTTTAATAGTGTTGTTTTTCTGCCTCCATGGGAATTACCCAAGGTAGAAGACAAGATAGACTTATTTATTAATACCAGAAGTTTCCAGCATATGACCAAGGGGAATGTTGATTATTATTTGAAAGAAGTACAAAGGTTAAAGCCAAAATATTTATTTTTGTGTAACAGAACCAATAAAGAAAATAAATGGGAATCAACACCAAAAGAATATCTACCTCCAAATGGGTATGAAGAAAGGCACAAAGAAGAAGGGTGTTTTTTAACAACGGTTTATGAAAAAACTGCCAACAGAACAGGTTAGAAAACCAAAAGAAAAGAACTTTAGTGAGCTATGTAATCCCACCCCCAAACAAAGGGAAGCTTTTGACGCCCTAAAGCATTACAAGTATATCCTCTATGGGGGAGCAATGGGAGGAGGAAAATCCTACTGGCTAAGATGGGCTTTAATCTATTTGGTATATTATTACTGGAAAAAATATGGCAGAAGAGGGGTAAGGGTAGGGTTATTCTGCGAGGATTATCCTTCCCTATGGGACAGACACCTAAGTAAGGTGATGTATGAGTTCCCTACTTGGCTGGGAAGTATAAACAAAGCCAACCACGAGTTTATCTTAGATGAGAGTTTTGGCGAGGGAGTATTATGTTTCAGGAACCTGGACGACCCTTCTAAATATAAATCAAGTGAGTTTGCGGCTATAGGAATAGATGAGATTACCCAGAACGACAAGATAATCTTTGACTTCCTTAGGACACGTTTAAGGTGGCCTAGTATACCAGATACTAAGTTTCTGGCTGGGACAAACCCAGGCGGAAAAGGTCACTCCTGGGTCAAGAAACTATGGCTAGATAAGGAGTTTGAGAAGGAGGAGAAAGAGGCTCATTTGTTCCATTTCATTAAAGCCACTGCTTATGACAACCGGCAGAACTTGAGCGAGACCTATTTTGACGGATTGTCTGGTTTGCCGGAGAAGATGAGGAAGGCTTTCTTAGAGGGTGATTGGGACACCTTCGAGGGTCAATACTTCACCGAGTGGAGCAGGGACAGACACACCTGTATTCCATTCCAAATACCGGATAGTTGGAAGAAGTTCAGGTCTTATGACCATGGCAGGACAAAACCAGCCGCTTGTCTGTGGTTTGCTGTGGATTATGATGGCAGGGTTTGGGTCTACAAAGAATTTTATAAAGCTGGTTTAGATGTTGACGAGATTGCCGATGAGATTAAGAAAATGTCGGTTGGAGAAAGTTATCATTATAACGTTGCCGACTCTGCGATATTCGCCAAGACTGGCCAAGAGACAATTGCTAGTATGTTTGAGAGAAGGGGAATTTCATTTTTAGGTGCGAGCAAGAGAAGGGTAGATGGTTGGAATTTGGTTCACCAGTATCTTTCTTATTCAGAAAACACACCGCCTCAAATAATGTTTTTTAATAATTGCGTGAACACAATAAAAACTTTGCCGAGTTTGGTTCACGACAACATCAGACCAGAAGACGTGGACAGCGAAGGGGAAGACCACTGTGCCGATTGTATAAGATATTTCTTAATGTCTTTAAGGGAAAGAAAAACATCAGCACCAATCACTGATACCGAAAAGAAACTAAAAGCGTTATATAAAAAACCAGGACTGGATTTTCAAAAATATATTCCAAAATAAAATTAAACTTGACAAAAATCCACACAACGTATAATGAAATAATAACCTAAGATATGGAGGGAAAACCTAAGGAAAATTTTAGCGTTGAAAAGAACTTAACAGAAGAGCAAAAATTAGATTTTGATTTTGTTCAAGAAAGAATTGAACAATTAAAAGAAGCAAGAAAAAGTGTAAAGGGGACAGACCTAGAAGCCATTTGGCGTGCCGCAGACAAGGCTTATGTTCCGCATAGATTAAATTCTACCGGAAAGAAAGTTGAACCTGCTGACGAGGAAAAGGGCTGGGCTGGTCCGATGACTACGGTAGGGAAAGAGGCTGATTGGCAGGTAGATAATTCCTACCCCAATCTGTTCGTTAAATTACAGGTTGCTCTATCAATTTTAATTGATAGAAACCCAGAGGGAGTCTTTACTCCAGGAGCCTCTCGCTACGAAAACACAACTCGTTTGATGAAACAGCTCTATCAAAGGAGCTGGGAAATTGCTCGTTCAAAGCAACAATTAAAGTTGTTCATTTTTAATTTGGCTAAATATGGTTGGGCTGTGGCAAGAACTTATCCTTTAAAAATTACACGGACAAATAAAGAACTTGTCAAATATGACGAGGAAGACCCAGACAGGTCAGAGTATAGAAAAAAAGAAGTTGTTGAATATAATGAAATTTTCAGGAAAAACCTTAATCCTTGGAAGGTTTGGATAGACGACTTGACAACCCCAGGAAACCAGTTTTCTATGAGAGATTGGACTTGGGAGGAAGACTATGCTTATGATGTTGCTAAGGCAGAATTTGGAAATTATAAGAGATTTAAATACGTTGAACCAAAATCAATAGATAATGATGCCGAAGGAACGGGGCAGGAAGAGCAGAAAAAATACAAAGAGACAAAAATGGTTAAGGTGAAGTTCTACGAAAGCATCACCAAAGATTTGTTTATGGTGATACTTAATGATATTCCTGTTGTTATTGAACCCTTACCGGTTTCAGATGACCAAGGAAGAAAGAAACTTTCTTGTTGGCAAGCACCTTGGCTTTTAAGAGATGCTGAGGTTCCGTATGGTGTTGGGATTTATGAAGCCATTAGATACGAGGCTGGTCTGTATGACCGACTGAATAACATGACAATGGACCAGTTGACTTTGGCTATTTATAAAATGTTCTTTTATTCTGGCACCGAAACTTTATCAGAAACGGGAGAAATGGAAATTACTCCTGGACAAGGAAAACAGGTAAGTAATCCCAAAGATATATCATGGTTAGAGGTTCCAGGACCAGGTGCGGAAGCGTGGCAAGGACTTGAATATCAGCAAGAAAAGGTCGATAAAGTTAGTGGGATTACCGACCCACTAATGGGAGAAATAGTTGGTAAGACTGCCTACGAAACTGCTCAGGCAAAAGAAGCCGCTTTAAAAAGACTAAAGAATCCTTTAGAAAACGTCTGTGATGCTTTGGAAACAGAGGGATATATAACCACATCTTTGATTCAGATGATATATTCTGTTCCAGAGACTTATCAGATAGCTGACCCAAAGATAATCGCAGCTTATTTAAAAGAAATTAAGTCAGACCCAGAATTATATGAAAGAGATGAGAAGGGAACATTTACCGCTAAGGTATATCCAGAAGTTCCTATTAACCTTGATTCTGATGAAAAAGGAAACCTTATTGAAACAAAAGACACAAGATTTTTCAGAATAAAACCGAAACTGCTCGGCTGGGAAGGAGTAATCCATATCAAACCCCAGTCCATACTCGTACCTTCAAAAGAACTAAACAAGTCAATGGATTTGGAATTTATAGATAGGATAATTGCTTTAATTCCACAACCACCTGAGTTATTCCTTAAACCTGCCAAACAACTTTGTAAGATTTATGAGAAAGACCCAGATGAGTTCTTGCCCGATTCTTGGTTAGAAGAAAAGGAAACACCAATGATTATGAATAGACCAGAACTTGAAATGGGACAAATGGGACAAGGTGGTGAGATGGGACAACTACTTGGGAAGCTAGGACAAGCAAGCCCTAACTTACCTAGGATAGGGGCAATGGGTGGGCCAAATACAGCAATTGCTGGCAATAGAAGTTTGTCCGGAAGGATAACAGACCGAGCAACCAACTTTCTTTCTAAGATAAGACCAGGAGCATGAACTTAACCAAAGAGGAGCAGTCTGCCTTGCGGGTAATACAGCAAACACCGCAATGGAATACTGTTGTAAGACTTGCCAATCAATTAATTAGTTTAATTGAGAATTCTCCAGTTCCTAAGACGAGTGAGTGGGAAATGGTGAAGGCAACATTGGAAAAGGAAGGAAGAATAAAAGGAATTAAGGAATTTTTTAAAGAAGTACTTAATCAATCCCAAATACAATGATTAAAGACAAAAACTCTATCGCAAGTATAGTTAGAATGAGAAGAATAGCTAAAGGGTTGTCTTGGTGGATTCGTGGCAAAGCAGACACCAGTGTTTTACAAGATGGTTTTACATACTTTGCGATGGGAATAATTGTTTTGACTTATTTTAATTTGCCTAGTTGGTGTCTTTATGTGGTGGTAGCGTTGTCAATGGTCGCTACTTTATATATAGGATATTGGGACTCAGAAAAAGGATTTCGTCAACTTCAGAACGAATATGAGGGAGAAGATATGAGTCCGCCAATCAGAAAGATAAACGAAAAGTTAGATAAAATAATTGAACAAACAAAAAAAGACGATGCTACAAGAATTTAACATTTTCAATTTTACAGACAAAAGTGGGAAGGGAAATAAACTGACAGCCGAAGTGAATTGGGCAACCAATGAAGATATTAAAAATTGTAAAACAATAAGATTTAATTTAAACGGAGAAGAATGTTTTGTGGATAGGAACGAATTAAACACCTTCTTATTTTCAATAGGAACAGATGAAGACCAGGTTAAAATGATTCCACAGAGACTGACTACCACACGGCACTACGAAACAATTTTAACAATTAAGGCGATGAATGATATTAAGAAAGGAGAAAGTATTAATGTGCCAGTTAGTATTAAACTTCCCTCTCAAGAGAAGGAGGTGATATCGGAAATAGCAAGTAAATTAAAAAACGTAAAGGTCTTAAAAAAATAACCTAATTATCGGCCACTTCATGCCGAAAAACTGAAGCCAAAAATAATATGGTAAAAGCTATTAAAAATAAAAAATCAGCGGAAATATCTCAAGAAAACGTTGAGTATGTAACTATTAAAGATGAGATTATGAAACGAATGGATGGGTTAGAAAAAAGAATTGTGGTCTTGGAAACAAAACCAATAGAAAGTCCAGTCGAGGTTAAAACAGAAGAAATTCAAATGTCAAGCTCTGGAAGACCGATTCCTCCTGAATACAGGAAGTTGGTTAACGAAATTCTTAATAGTAAATTTGGGATTAATGTGGAGTATGATAATGTGGGAAATGGATTCACCTACACGATTGTTGTCCCAGATGAATACAGTGCTTTCACGCCAGAACAGAAGACAATGATGGGTGCTGACTTAAGGTCAAAGGTGATTACTTACGCTGAAGGAATTAATGGAGTGAAGAAATGGACGGAGACTGTCTATGGTAGTTTTACTCCAGAACGTAAGGCAAAAATTTCTGCTGACCGCAAATAAATGTCGTTATCAATAGGTCAGGTTCCTGACGTTACTAACGCACAAATTCAAAAAGTATACAAAAAAATGTCAAGAAAAATAAGAAATAAAATACTTACTAGCGATGGTTATATGTTAGGTTCGCTTAGTGATATTGATTTAAGCGAGGCGGAAAAAGCGGCAAGAGCAAAAGTAATGGCTCAAAACGCCAAAACAAAGAAAGAGTTTGATATGATGAGGAGTGCCAAAAAGGGCATAATGAGCGAGGCAGAATACGACTTAAGAAAAAAGAACATAGAAAAAAGAGCATTAGAGGCCAACCCAAAGGTTAAGAAATTTAGAATTAAAAAGCAATATTAACATGCCGGAAGATTTTACTCGTTGTGTCTCAGAGGGGGGAAAGGTAATTACAAAAACCTTACCCAAAGGAAAGTACGTTCATCTATGTAAGGACAAAGCTGGTAAGTGGCACAAGGGTGAGGTTAAAACAAAAGAAAGGATGTCTTCCGATGGCACATACAAGGGTAAATAAAAAACTATCTTATGATTAAATTAAATATAAATACTCCCATTAAAGATATCAATGGGAACGAAGTCTTTGATGAGTTTCCAGAAAAAGACAAAGATGGAAATCAAATATTCGATTTATTAGCTGTAGTTGACCAAAATAACCAACCGATTTTTGACGAGACAATTCAGGAGGAAAATGGTCAAAGAAAAATAATTAAAAAAGAACAAAGACTACAAAGGGTTACTAGGATAAAAAAAATAAAGAGAGGGCTTAAAGAAACACTATTAAGAGCGTTGGCTCAGCAATACGACAGAAGCGTGGTGAAAGAACCAAGAGAATTTACGTGGATTTTTGCCATATCAGAACTACTTAACAACGCCAAAGAAGACATAGTTGAGATAGAAGAAGACAGGTATGAATTTCTTAAAAAGATAGTAGGTAATAATAAATATCTTTATTTTGAAAACACGCCACAGGGAATTCAGTACAGAGAAGGGTTTTTATATACACCCTTCGAGGCTGGTCAGATTTTAACCTTGTTAAAGTAAGAATCTTTGACAATTAGGTAAAAACTGTTTCCAATCACTTGGAGAACTTTTTGAGTTCGTCAGGTTTCTGGAGACAGTTTTCCTGACGACCTCATAAAGCTCCCCAAGAAACTGGGGAGTTTTTATTAACCTAATAGCTGAGTTTGCTTATCTTGCCACTTCAAGCAAGAGAAAACTGAAGCCAAAAATATGCCAAAACAAGTTATGGGTAACATTCCCGAATTTACCTCAGACGATTCTGTTGGTAATCAGGAATCGGAAGTCAAAGAAACTTCTGAGGAAACTCAGGAGGAGGTGAAGGAAACACCAGAGGAGTCTTCCCCCGAGATAAAACCTGCTGAAGAAACTTCGGAAGAAGAATCTTTAAGCGAAGATACTGCTCAAGAAGTTGAACCAGATGTGCAGATTCAAAAAGAACAAGCCTATAAGGAAATTATAGGATTATCGAAAACTAAGGCAGACCTGCTTCAGGAAATCCAACACCTAAGAGGTGAAAGGAGGACATTGAAGGAGGCTGAATTAAGGAAGGTTGAAACTCAGATTCAAGACGAGTTGAAAGATATCAATCCCGAGGACGTTCCCAAGGTTGAGCGAATAGCGAAACAAAGGGGATTTATCAAACAAGAAGATGTTAAGAAAATGTTTTATGACCTTGAAAAGGAAAGACAACTTAACGCTTTCTTGGATAAATATCCAGAGTTTAAGCCTGAGAACGACCCAGAGGATAGAAACTGGAAAGCTCTTCAAGAAGAACTGGGCTATTATAAAATGCCTTCTGACCCTACAAAGATAATAAACGTTCTTGAGAAAGCACGTAAATCGGTTCAGCCGAAAGGCAGTGAACGAAACACCCAAGAGGTTAAGAGAAATCTTGCCACAGCCTCAAAAGGAGGTGGAGGTGTTCAACGTTCTTCAGTCCCTGGCCATCTAACTTCTTCAGACAAAGAGGAGTTACGTCGGGGTGGATTTACAGAGAGTGAAATCGAAGAAATGAATAAATAAAATTAGTTTTACTATGGCTGGATTTAGATTAGTACAAGACGGAAACGAAGCTACTGGAACAGAACAATGGCTAATTTCGTCTCTGGCTTTACACGAAGGAGATTTAGTTGAATTAGACGCCGGTGCCACTGCTGCTACCGCTGGTGATTCTTCTACTGTTGCCTGGCAAAGAAAAGGCATTTCAATGGAGGAAACCACTATAAGTAGCACCACTGTCAAGGTTACCCCTATTAATGAAGACCAAATTTGGGAGGCAACTTCCAATGCTAATTCTTCAAGGGGACACAATAATGACAGAATGGTGATGACCGGAACTTGGCAAGTTAATAACAGTGGAACAGACAGTGTTAGTGGTATTTGTATTCAATTAGGTCCCGTAGGTGCTGCCGCAGACAAAAGAATCCTAGTTAAATTCCTTAATGCCACTGGTGGAACTTCTTTGTAATAATATATGGCTTTTACATTAGGACAAGCCACTGACTTAACCGACAAAGCGATACAGAATATTTGGATAAAGGCAAACAAGCGAGAGCTTTTTTACCCCAAGTATTACAATGTTGAAACTGGTATATCAGATTATTACGTAAAAGATAGTTCTATATCAGGGTTAGGTTTAGCTGGAAGAATACTTGAAAACGCCGTTGTTACTGCCGCCACTCCTGTGCAAGGATACGATAAAACCTATACACAGGTTCAGTATGGTGTTCTCTTTTCAGTGACCCACATGATGTGGAAGTTTGGTATCAAGAAAAGAAATCTTGAGAATTTAGTTCAACAGGCTCGAAGAGCCGTTGAAGACAAAATAGAAAGATTGTGTGCCGACAGGCTCGACAATTCTTTCGCTACTTCCTACAATTGTGAGGACATTTCGGGGGAATACTTGGTAACCATCTCAGGTGGTGATGGTGTTGCTATGATTAGCAATGCTCATACCAGAGAAGATGGTGGAAGCAATTGGAATAACAGAGTAACCGACGGAACTACAGTCAATATGGCTTGGGAATATGATGCTTTAAAAGCTGCTCACAGAACGGCTGCTTTGATTCCTGACCCACGAGGATTAAAAATGAATGTCAACCTTGACACTTTCATTTTCTCAAAGGGTTATGCGAATCACCAAAGAGCAGTTGAGATGTTGGGTGCTATGAAAAGAAATTATATGCCTGGGTCTTCTGACTGGGATACCGCTGGTGTGCCTGATTATAAGATAATTGCCTTACCTTGGGTAAATACCAACACTGATTATTGGTGGGGTTTTGACAGTTCATTAAAATCTGCTCAATATGGTTTACAGTTTAAAGAATCACAACCGATTAGTTTAGAAGGACCAAACGTGGTCTTCAAGACTGGCGAGATTCAATACAAAGCTGTTACTATTTTTGACTTAGGATTTAATGACGCCAGAAACTTCGTTGGCAGTAAAAATACTAAGAGTGCTTAGTATCTTGACGTTTTCATAAAACGCCTTGTGGACTCATAAGCTGTCTCGGTGTAATTCTGGTTTACAAGTGGTAGCGTTAAAAGTCGCCTTGTAAATCAGAACCACCTTAAAAAGTAATTCGATAAAGATATGGCTTATTTAGAAGGATTTAATTATTCAAGTTATAAGAATCTTGAAGTAAGAGATGGTGTGGTTAGGTTTAAAACACAGTTGAGTTCTTCAATGGACACAACCAGCCAACCATCAACTTATGCGATTTATTCCAAAAATCAAAAACTTTGTTATTGGAATGGAAGTGTAGAACATCAATTTCCTCAACCAGATGCGGTAACGGTAACACCCACTCAGGCAGGAGCATCGATTCCTGTTGGAACAAGGTTTGTTACGGTAGATGCTCGTTCAGCTTCAGATATTATAATTTTGCCTTCATCTACTCCTGGCCAAATTATTTGGTTAAATGAAATTGAAGGTGGAACTGGATATGAACTTAGAACACATTGGGCGACTACGGTTGCTATTAATAGTGGTTCTGGTGTTGGTGCGGAATCAGCAATACCAGCAAGTTCGCTTGTAAGAATGATATGTGTTACTGGTTCTAATTGGGTAGGAAGAATGTGGACTTATAAGGGTTCATTGTGTGGAGTTGAAGTTGCTGCTGCTTAATTTACTTTGAAGTTTTTATTAAACTTGTATCTTGGGCGATAAAAGCTTTGCAATTCGCCCAAGTACAAAGCTTACAAGTTTATGGATGAAAATAACAAAAAAGTCTCCCCCGAAACAAGAGAGGAATGGAAGAAAAACCTTCCCGTTGGCGTAAGAGCCGAAGACGTAGCGATGATAACAAGAATAGAATGGCCTCTTGAGGGTGGAACATTCACATATCTAAAAGATTTTAAATATCCTTATAAGGGTTTTCCTGAATATAAAATTGTCAATACGTTGGCTATTGTTAAGAAGGCAATTCCTTCGATGATGGCATTGATTAAAAAACCAAGCATTAGAAGAGTATTTAAGTTTGCTCTTATAGGATTAATAACAAAGAAAGCAAGGTTAGAGCTATTTGAAGATTTAGCTGATGCTTATATTACTTTCTGTTATTCTAATTTAAAACCTTACTTTCCTGTATACAAAAGATACTGTATTGCTGTTAGAGAAATATATATAGCGATATCTAGGGTGGTAGACAAGATGCCTTACAATAGTAGGAGAGAATTATTGGAAAAGGCAAGAGAGGTAATTTGTATATTGTTGGAATATGACAACGCTTACAGATATAGACTACAAGATGGTTTTGCTGAGATTAATAAACAAAAATTGATGGAAAACCCAGCAAAAGAATTAGACAGGATTTTGGGTATAGTGGAAAGCAGAGAAAGATACGTCAAGGCTAATGTAAAAAATGGGGGAGAAAGAGGGATGGGATGTTTACCAAAAATACAATCAATAAGAAAAATGTTAAAAATGTTCTTTAAATTTATTCCAGATTATGGAGACATTTTCAAAGAAATATTAAGTCAGGTTGATTTTGAGAAAATAAAGCTTGATGATGCAGACCAATATTTCTGTCTTACAAGGGATGATTATGATTTCTGGGGAGAACCATTTTACCAGAGAATTAACAAAAGAATGGAAATGGATAAAGAAATTAAATCTGGAAGAATACAAGATTTAGAAATAATTAAAAATAGATTTAAGCATTAAAGGTCTTAAATAAACAATAAACAAAACATGGCTACAAAACCAAATAAAAGATGGAATCTTGACCAAGCACTTGGACCAAGGAGTCATTACTACATGACCACTAACGAGACAGCCTTCATTTATAAAGGAGAAGGAATCTTGTGTGAAATCGTGGTTAATAAGGATGCTACCGATAACTTGATTATTCAAGATATTGGTGGGGCAACATCAACAACTGCTATTCTTGGGATTATCAACGGAACAAGTTCAGCGATGGGAAATTATGTTTTGACGAATGCTTCGACTACCTTTACTAATCCTACATACGCAAGACCAATCACGGTTATGCCTTCTGGCACAACTAATGATGTGGCTGCTTGTGTTGTAAGGGTATATGGAACAGATTGGAAAGGAGATAATATCTATGAAGATTTTTCATTTGCTGCAAATGCTTCTACTGTTACAAAAGGAGTAGAATACTTTACTACAGTAACCGAGGCAATATTCCCAGGACAAGACGGAACCGGTGCTAAGTTCTCAATAGGAGTCGGTGAAGGGTCAATGATAGCGAACATAACTAACCCAAGAAAGGGTGACAGATATCGATATTTCATCAAGACAAACCAGGGATTAAAAGTATATTCGGGAACAACTGGTGATTATACGATAACCTACATTAATGGTTAATTAGCCATTATCACGGGTATGCAACCTAGGGCTAGGATAGGACAAACCAGCGTTTCTGCGAAAACAAGACTTTCGGCTATTGAAACATCGTCAATTCTTTGGAGATATAACGAATCGAATATTCTTTATAACCAAAACAAATATACCTACGATGGCATAGTTACTTATGATTTGTTTGAGCCGAAAATAAGGATAAAAGGTGAGATACTGCGTGTAAGAACATTATAATATGTCAGTAAATTTTCCCACAAGTCTTGATACGTTTACTAATCCAGCACCGACAGATAGAGTTGATGTGGTAAGCCACTCTGGTCAACACACCGACCACAATGATGCCGTTGAGGCGTTAGAAGCGAAAGTTGGAGCAAATAAATCTGCCGTTGCTACGTCTTTGGATTATAAGATTGGAAAGAAGACAGATGTAGTTGGAGGTACCGTAATAGATAATTCTATAGTTCGTTTTAATGGAACAACTGGAGGTTCAATCCAGGGCTGTTCTATTTTAATTGATGACTCTACCAACGTAACCGGTATAAATAATATAACCGCTGAAACCGGTTCTTTTACCACCCTTAATTCTTCGGGTGGATTTGTCGTTGGTGGAACAATCACAGTTCAAGATTTAGATATTTTGGGGAACATTTTGGGGGCAGATAAAATTATAGCCGTGTTGGGTTCTTTTACTACATTAAATTCAAGTGGGGGATTTGTGACGGGTGGGATTACCGCAACTAATGGTTCTTTTACCGCTATAAATACATCAGCTGGTTTGGTGGTAGCGGGAGTAATGACTGCTCTTAACTCTTCTATTACTACTGATTTAACAGTTGGAGCTAATATGAGAGCTAGTAAGGGAAGTTTTACAGACCTTAATGCTGATACTGCCATAGTAACGGGAAAGATAACAGCAACCAATGGGTCCTTTACTACGGCAAACTTTACAAAAATACTTTCTACTAATGGTTCTTTTGATAGTTTAAACAACACCAATGGAATTGTTGCTTCCAAAATAACAGCAACCAATGGTTCGTTTACTAGTATTAATGTTACGGGAATAGTAGGTTCTGGAACTATTCAGGCATTAGGAATGTATACATCTGGAACTTGTCAGGCGGCAAAGTTAAACATTACTGGTTCGTCAGAGGTGAAAGACATGAGGATTTTAGGAAATATAACTAGCGTTAATTTAATTACCGCAACTGGTGGTTCATATACCAACTTAAACACCGGAGCAATAGTGGCTACTGGTGTAGTTACGGCAGTTGGTGGTTCTTATACCAACCTGAACACTTCTGGTTTGGTAGGAACCGGAGCAATGATTTTTGCTAATGGTTCTATTACAACCAATTTGACGGTTGGGGCTAATATGAGAGCGGCAAAAGGTTCTTTCACGGATTTAAACGTAGACACAGGTTTGGTTTGTGGAAAGATAATAGGAAGTGGTTCGTTTAGTACCTTAAATACATCTGCCGGATTAGTGGTTGGAGGTAGTTTCCAAGGAGTTGATGCAAATTTAACAGGGAATGCTTATGGAAGAAATATTCAAGCAAGCCAGATTATAACTTTTGATACCGAATATGCTAACAATGGCACTTCTATTGATTGGAATAATGGTAACAAGCAATCATTAGTAATGGACGGAACAGCAAAAACCCTAACCTTTATTGGTCTCCAGGGTTCTGCCTGTGCAAATTTATTATTAAGAATTCATCAGAGAATTGCTTCTACGATTACATGGCCATTAGTAGTAAAATGGGCAAATGGTAGTCCAATAGTATTAAGTGCAAGCAACGGAAGTGTGGATATAGCATCGTTCTATTATAATGGAACATACTTTTATGGAGTACCCACACCAGGGTTTGAATAAAGGTCTAAATTAAATAACTAAAAAAAATGACAGAACAAGAAATATTAAACAATTTAACAACTAAGTTTTGGCAAGTAGGAACACCAACTAAATACACCACGTATGCTAATGTTGAGCTTTGGAAGGTTCCCGTTATTAAAAAGGTTGGAAATGTCGCTTGGGATAATGTGGCTTATTATTGGAGAGTTAATGAAAACGAGTGCTATTGGAAAAATGGAGAGATAGAATCAACTACTGGGTTCTTAAATGAATTAAGAACATATATCCAAGCTAAAATAACAGATGGTACAATAGAGTCTGCCACCATTCAATCTTCTGATTTTGACAACGAAACAGCAATAGTTTCTGTGGTTTTACCGAACCTTTCAGAAAAAAGACTTTTAATCGACAGAAACTCTTCTGGTGACATACAATATCGCATCTTAGTATAAGATGGCTTTTTTAGAAGATACATTTAATTCTTATACCGATGGTGATTTAAACGGACAAGGAAGTTGGACTGCTGCTGGTACTTATGATATTCAAGGAACAACTGTCTATGAAGGAACAAAGGCACTTCAACAGTCTAATAGTGGTAGTACCGACCAAGTCGCAAATAAAACAGGAACTCAAGGAATAGCTGATGGTTCTCAAAATTGGTATTCAAGACTTTCGGTTACCACAGGTGGAACAGAACATGATACTCGTATAAAAGAGGGTGCGACCTATTTAACTGTTATTAGAATGGATGCCAGAACCGCCCCTACGGCAACTATAAAATACAGAGATTCTGTTGGTTACAGTTCTTATGGAAATTTCTCGGTAGATACTTGGTATTTAATGCAACTTGAGTGGAGAAGTTCTGATAAAAAGTTTAGGTTTGCTGTTGATGCCGAAGCGTGGACGGATTGGTATACACCATTGGCTAATTTTACAACAGATGTTGACAACGTAGAACTTCAGTGGTGGAGTAGTCAAGGTGCCAATGGATATTGGGATAACTTTTCTGTACCAGCCGCACCACCGGTTGCGGGAATGCCGACACTTTTGAATGCTATATTCTTTGGAACAAACTGTTAAATAAAACAAAAACATGAAAACTATTTTTATAGATAATACACAATTTACAAAGGAAAAGAAAAAGACCTACTTAACCGCAGATTCGGTTGCCGCTGGGACAACACTAACTGTTCAGAGTATTTTAGGATTTGCCATTAATCAAGTTCTTTGTCTTGGAGATATAAGCGAAGAAGACTGTGAATTGGTTCAAACCCATGGGTCTTCTGCTCCAGCTAATTCAATTATAACCCTAACATCATCGGCAATGGTTTTTGCCCATCCGCAAGATACTAAGGTTTATATTTTGGATTATGACCAGATAGAGATTTCACACGCTACAACCACTACTGGTTCAAAGTCTATTTTGGCGACTATTAATATCCAACCAGACCAGAAAGAAACGATATATAACGAAAGTGCACAAACATCTGGATATTACTTCACAAGACTAAAAAACTCAATAAATACAACTTATTCTTCTTATTCCGACCCAATTCCTTATGCTGGTTATACCGATAGCACGGTTTACCGTATAAAAGAAAGAGCATTAAACTCTGTTGGAGAGGAGATTGGGGACGTAATTACTCACACCTTTTTAGATGAATGCTTGTGGCAGGCCAGAAGAGAATTCCATGACTCACCAGGGAAAAGACCATTCAGGGCGATTTATAACTACAATGCTGGAACCACTTATGCCGGACAATTTAGACTAGAATGCCCAACAGACCTAGATGACCAATTCAGTGGAGTTAATATCTTCGGGGTAAGAATAGGAAAAGAACAGAACATGTCTTACTACGACAAGAAAGAATGGGACAGAGATTACGAGGGACACGCTTGGACAACTTTATCTTCTGCTTATGGAACAGCAGATACCACAATAAGCTTAACCAACTCTAAAGACTTTCCATCTTCTGGTTCAATTAAAATCCAAGAGGATACGATTGAATACTCTGTTAATGATGTGGTTAATGGAAGCTTAATGATAGACACGGCTGGTGGTTCTGCCCACTCAAGTGGAGCATTGGTTTGGGATAATGGAATGGGATATGGGCTTCCAATATACTTTACCGCATTTAGGGACACAGATGGAACTTCTTATATAGCGTTTGATTTGCCGATAAGTGACACGTATAAAGACAGAAACATTTTCCTTGATTATTATAGGGGTGTTTCTTCCAAGGATTCTGACGCTGATGAGTTAGATGAACCAGAGTATGATATGTATGTTCACTATCTTGCTTGGAGAATAAAGAAAAAGAAAAACCAAGGGATTCAAGCGATTGATGACCCAGATTACCAACTATGGCTTGCCAAAAAAGAACAAGCCTTAAAGAACGAAAAGACTGGACAAAAAATAAGAATGACTCCTAATATAGGTCACTTGCCTATTTATTAAATATGGCTGTAGAAAAATTCAAAAATATAACACAGCTCAAAAACTTGGGCGTGTATGGAATTATTCGTGAGTCAGAGGTTGATTCAAACTTAATACCTGACGGTGCTTTGACATCGGCAAATAATGTTCATTTTGATAGAAAGGGGGCGATTACCCAAAGGAATGGTCTAACTGTTATAGGATTAAGACAGGGTGGAACTTGTTATGGGTTATACAATGCTATGTTCTCAAACTCTGGAAGTAACAGGTTAATGTCTATTTTTATAGACGGAAAGATAAAGATATTCCAAACAGGAACTTGGATTCCTTTATTAACAGATACAGTCAACCAAAAAACCAGATTTGCTACTTTTGCTGATTGTGTAATTAGGGTTAACGGAACCGATGATATGAAGTGTTGGGACGGAGGTTCTATTTGGTCAACAAGCGGAGGTTCAATAAACGTTGACGATATGGCTGGTTATAAAACCAAGTTTGTTGAGATTTTTAAAAACAGGGTTTATACAGCAGGAGACACTAACGCACCAGATAGGTTATATTATTCTTCAATAGTGGATAGTTGGGGTGCTATTACATGGTCTCCTACAACTTATTATATTGACATTAACCCAAATGACGGAGAAAATATTACCGCATTAAAGAGGTTTTCTGTCGAGATGTTGATTTTTAAACCCAACCACATTTATAGATTTAGAACTTCTTCTCTTGACCCAGACCCACTTATTAAGGTTGGAACAAAGAGCCAAGAAAGTGTTATTGAAGGAAAGAAAGGGCTTTATTTTCATCACGAGACAGGGTTTTATAGATACAACGGAACATATCCACAGGAAATATCAAGACCAATATCAGATTTTGTGGACGCTATTCCGTCTAAGAACCATGGGAATATTATTGCATGGAGAGACAGTGACCATATTTATTGGTCAATAGGAAACGTAACCGTTAGTGGAATAAATTATACTAATGTTGTTCTAAGATACACCGAATCTTCTCAGGTTTGGACAACCTATTCTTATCCATACCAGGTTACAATGGCTTGTGATTATGATGATGGAACCACCTTGTTTAGGTTAGTAGGAGACGCAACGGGATATGCCTCTAAATATGGCGTAGGAACAACCGATTATGGCAATGCCATTTCTTATGATTTTGAAACTAAGTGGTATAATTTTGGAAACGTAACAGAAAGAAAGGTTTTAAAAGAGGTAATTATTATTTGTGAAAAATCGCAAGGAATAAAGGCTTATTATAGAACAGACGACAGTAATACTTGGCATTCGCTTGGAAGGTTAACTTCTTTTAGAACAAAATTCACCCAATTAAACATCGCCTTCCATCGTATCAGGTTTAAACTACAGGGAATTTCAAGCCAAGAAGCGGCAATATTTGAAGGATTTGAGTTGGCTGATATGGTTTCGGAGGGGGACGTTGATTAAATATGGCTATAGACGCATCAAAAGATGATATCTTTTTATATGGTTTCGACAAGGTTCTTTATAGACTAATTGAAGTTCCCATAGAAGAGATTAATCCTTTGATTTATGACTCTATTAGGGGAGCGGTTAATCCAGCGTTGTTAAATTCTGGAGCAATAGCAAGTGATTTGGAGATTTCAGGTGGAGGAAACATCAGGCAGGGACAAACTGCCTATAACACAGGAATAGGGTTTTGGTTAGGAGACGTTAATGGTTCTCCAATGCTTTCAATAGGAAATCCCGATGGAAACCATCTTACTTTTGATGGAAACAAGGTTACTATTTCTGGAGATATAGCCCTAAATACCATTAGAGTTTATAGAATAACAAGTGGAACTGGGGATACTTATTGGGCAGATGATGCTGGCGAATCGACTCAAAGTGGAACTTATGTAAAGAAAAAAGAATTTACATTTGGAACAGACTGGCCAAGTCAAACTCAAATTAAATATTATTATAATTATTGGATAGATACTGCGATTGGAACGACTTGGGCAAAATTATTAAAAAGCGGAGTTTTAATTGACGTAGAACATACCACACAAACAGTTGCAGCCAAAGAGGTTTCTGGAACAACAACAATTAGCCCAGGAGATACTTTATCTTTGTGGATTAAAGAAGACGGAGACATTGAAGATGCTTTTTGTGGAACATTTAGAATATTAGGAGTTAATACTCCGACAAGCTATACAATAACAACAACTACATAAAATTATAAAGGTCTAAACAAATAAAATTAAAATTTATGGCAAGTATTTTTTCACAGACTGGAACTTGGTACAACACATCGACAGGAAAAACAATTTCTGGAAAGAAACCATCTGGTGGTAATTGGATTTCAGCCGACCCATATACTGGAAAACCAATACTGGGAACAAATGTAACCCCCCAAGGAACATCATCTCCTTATGCTGGAATGATTACAAATATTGCTGGAATTCCAGGAGGAGCAGGTTACGCCGCTACTACACCGACAACTAGTCAACCGATGAATTTGGGAAGTATCTTTGGAAACATTTCTCCTGGTCAAATGACGGGTCAGATAACGGGAAACTATCCACAATCTACAGTTACTACACCCACACAGTCCGCACAACCTATCACACAAACTGGTGGACAAACGGGTGGATATGTTCCTCAAACACAAACAGCCGGAGGTGTTGGAGGATATACTCCAACCACTGGTTCTTATAACCAACCTATCTATTCTCAATATGAGGTTGGAAACTTTGACCCATACGGAAACTATGAGGCTCAATGGCAGGCGGCAATAGATAACGCTAGAGCGAGTGGAAACGAAATAGTGGCTCGTTATTTAGAGGCACTACCACATGGATTAGGCACTCCGCCAAGAACATATCCAAGTAATTCAGAGATGTATAAAAAGATTACCGAACTAGGGGGAAAAACGCAAGGATTGGAGATTTATAGTGGAGCAACTGGAATTCCTGAATTAGACGCAACAATGAAGATGATGGAGGACTATATGGAACAGTTGATTAAGAATGGTCAAATAATTAATCCAGACGTTACATTTACTCCAGAAGAAATAGCAGGATTCGTGGCTCAAGCATCTCAAGAACTTGACCCTTACTATGCTCAACAATTAAAGATAGCAACAGATAACTTCTTAAGGGAAATCGGATATGATGTTGAATCATTGAAACTTACCCAAGAACAGGCAGAAAAACAATATCAAAGAAATTTAAGGTCGTTAGGAGAAGAAATGGCAGAATCAGGATTCGCCTATTCGGGACTAAGAAAAGAGAAAGAAAGACAATTGGCTGAAGAAACCCAACAGGCTATCCAAGAAAAGAGACGACCATTAGAGTATGGGGCAGGAAGCAAGGCAAGGGAATTTGCCCAACTATGGGGAACAGAGAACGTCCCAGGGGCAGAATTACCAGGGCTTCCTTCAATTACTCCAGGTGTCGAGACATGGTTAAAAACCACAGCAAATCAACCATTGTATCAGTTATCTACTGATATTTATGGGGGATTGGTCGGTTCAAAAGAAAAGGAAAAAACCCTCAAAACTAGAGAGTTATCTGATTATTACGAGGAACAAAAGAGGAAAGAAAGAGGTTGGGAAGCGTGGGAAGCATTACAAGGAATCTAATTAACTAATAAAACAATATGGCAATATATGAAACTGGGGGAATGAAATATCCCTCAGAACAATGGTATAGTGAAAATGTTTTAGCCAAAGGCAAAGAGGCTCAAAGTGGAAGGGAAGTTCCAATAAGTTCAAATCGTGTAATACCAGATACAACAGAAGAAAGGTCTGCGTCAGATTTGTTTGCTCCACAAGAAGGAAATGTCAGTGGTTTAAACGCCGGACAATCTCCCTATCAGGTTTTTGGTAATCAGTTGATGAACATGCTGACCAAATACCAGAGACTCAGCAACCTTCCTTATGAGCAGGCGATATCGGCTCTAGAGAAAGAAAAAGCCAAAAAGGGTTACGAATCATTGCCTTCTAATATACAGGGAATGCAGTTTAGTCCAGACCAAATAATGCAATATAGACAATCTGGACAGGCTCCTATTGAGGCTGGGATAGAGGACGTAACCAGAAGGAATAAGACTTTTCTTGCTCAAATAGAAGGATTTGGAAACGCCCTTGAACAAGCGAGAGCATTGGGTAACTACATGTGGAATATAGAAAACGAAAGAACTTCTGCCGACAGAGATATGGCAATGGATATTTTAACCAATACCAACTTATTACAAGCGGCACAAAAGAACGAGGAAACAATGAAATGGATGGGTAAAGCGTTGGGTGTTAAAGCCGATTTCTTAAAAAGCATTACTCCTAAAGCAGAAAAACCAGATATCTTTGGTTCCGGAGAGGGTGGATATTATGAACAATATCAAAACCCAACAACTGGACAATGGGAAACCAGACCCGTAAGTGGAACTGGTGGGGGAAACGAGGTTACTTCTTTTGATGATGTGTTACAATCAGCAATTAATGATGGTGCTTCGCCAGAAGAAGCAGCAAGGGCAGCTCAACTAATAGCAGAAAATCAAGGACTACAGTTAACCCTAAAAGACGTAGAAAAACTAAAAGCAAGAGCTAACGTAATGAGTAAATCAAATCAAGGAATACCAAGTACAACTTCAATTTTTACTCCTTCTCCAGGAACAGAAAAATCTTACGGAGTGGGAAAATCTATAAGAGGAGTGTTTAAAAATCCTTCAGCGGGAATTAGGGGAAGAGCATTACCACAGGTTGGTTCGTTCTTTAAAGGGTTATTCGGTGAATAATTATAGACAAATATGGCATTCAACCAGGATGAGTTTATAAAAAAATACACCCCAGGAGGCGTAAAAACTGGTTTTGACGTAAACGAATTCGCCAAGAAATATTCCCCAACCACTACGGGAACTAATTTTGACGTAAACCAATTTGCTAGTAAATACTCTACTTCTTCTAAAGATATTAAAACTTCAAGTGGTCTTTATAATCTAGCTAAACAATCTGGATTACAATCTCAGGCAGACAAGGTTCTGGCTGATAAAGGAGAAGAAACCCAAAAGATATTCAGTGGTGGAGTAATCTCTGATGTTTTTGATACACTTAATACCTTACAGTATGGAGTTGTTGGAACCCTCAAAGGAAAGGGATTTTCTGAAGGGGTTAGAACAAGACAAAGTTGGTCTGACCAAGATGCTCTTGGGGATTATGGATTACCAGGCGTGGTGGCTGGTATAGCTTTAGATATTGTTTGCGACCCACTAACTTATGTTGCACCTTGGACTATTGCTAAAAAAATACCTGCCGTTTCTAAGTTAGCCAAAATAGCCAAGACAAAAGCGGTAGGAAAAATGGTAACTAAGACAGCCAAGGCTGGGGAAAAAACCATTCAATATCAAGGATTAGAAGGTGGCAGTAAGGCAGGAAAATACCTAGCAGATAAGTTTGTTTATATGTTTGGTAAAGACCCTGTTTATAAAGAAGCATTTGAAAGGGGCGTTAAAAACATAGGTGTATCAAGTCAGGGCATTGCCAAGCTAACTAAGGGTATTATTGATTTACCAAAAGAAAAAGCGGCACTTTTATTAACCAAAGATGAGACGGGTAGATTTATTAGAAAACCATTAGCTTCTTTAAAGGGAAAATTAACAAATGATGAATTGTTTAATGTCGCAAAATCTTATGCCATATTAGATGACCTAGGAAAACAAGCCGTAGATTTAAACTTATTATCAAAAGTTAAGTGGGAAGAAAACTTGGGCGAGTATATTAAAAATGCCTACACCCAATTTGAAACCGCAAAGAAAGTGGGTTGGGGATTTAAAAAAGCAGGGATTAAAGGGATTAAGTCAAGGGTTGAAGAACTAACCCCAGAAGCCATGGAAAAGTTAGGTCAAATAGATAACCCTGCTTACCTATTAGGTAAGTCAATGTTTGATTTATCTAAAGATATAGAAAATGCTAAATTATTTCAATTAGTTTCAAAACAATTTGGAAGTCCTCAATACGTTGAGGGATTTGCCGAAAAAATGATTCCTAAAACTACTAAGTGGGGAGAATTGGGAGGAAAATTTGTTCCTAAAAATATCTATGATGATTTGACTGAACTAATTAAACCTGTTGAAAAAACACTAGGTAATAAAATAGTTGCCGGATTTAAATATTCAAAAGTAATCCTTAACCCTGCTACTCACGCCAGAAATGTTATTTCGAATAAGGTTCTTAATTGGTGGAAGTTAGGAATGAATCCATTAGACCCTCGGACAATAAAGGTAGAAAAAGAAGCATTGACAGAAATAGCCAAAAAGGGTGGTAAATATATGGATGAAGCTAAAACTGTTGGTTATAACCTAAACACTTTTGCTTCAAATGAATTAATGAATTTATTAGAAAGTCCGGAAGGTGTAATGGCTATCGGAAGTAAAAGCAAAACAATAGCTAATAAGTTTGCTAAACTTTATCAGGGAGAAGAAAACTTTGCCAAATTATCAGCTTTTATATTTAATAGAGGTAAGGGATTGGGAATTGAGGACGCCTGGAGGGCAGCCGAATCTGCCACTTTTAACTATGCCCAAGTAACACCCTTTGTAAGAAAATTAAGAACTTCCATTTGGGGATATCCATTTATTACTTTTGCCTTAAAATCCGCACCAACAGTAGCAGAAACAGCAGTTAAATTCCCACGTAGAATATCTGCCTTTGGTAAAATTAAGACTGCTATTGAAAATCAATCTAACTTAGCAGAAACCGCCAGAGAAAGAGCATCAGAACCACAGTGGATTAGAGACGGATTTTATATAAAACTTCCCATTAAAGATAAACACGGAAGAAGTGCTTATTTTGATTTAACTTATATCATACCCTTCGGTGACCTAGCTAGTGGACAACTCTTTGAACGGGGAATTAATAGAGAAACAGGACTGCCAGAGAGTGTTCCCTCGGCCGTTTTACAGAAGTCTCCATTTTTAAATATCGTTAAAGAATTAGCCAAAAACCAAGATTTTTATGGTGATAGAGTTTGGAAAGAATCAGACTCTACTGAAAAACAACTAGGTGACATTATGAGATATTTAACTAAATCCTACTCCCCTCCCTTACTTTCCGACCAGATACCTGGAGGATATATGACCACAGGAGAAAGAAGACTTAAAGGAATTAGGGGTGCTTTAACACCGGAAGACCAAATTAAACAACAAAGAACACTAATGGAAGAATTATTAAGAAATGTTGGAATGAAAGTTCAACCAATAGACGCTGATATACAAGAAACATATATGGAATGGGAAAAGAAAAAAGCCCTCCAAAGTTTATTAAGAGATGCTGGTATTCTTTCGGAATTTTCAACAATGTATGTTCCTAAAAAATGATTAAAAATATTGTCATTATAATAATGGTTTTGGTATCGGTCTATTATATCTTTTTTGACAAAACGCCCACTTCGATTGGAGATGGACTAGACGAACCGCCAAGTTGGTGTTCTAGTGTATATTGTGATTAAGAATCGCAAAATCATACTTGCTCTCGTTCAAACCACACTTTCCTTGTCCTGTCCTCAAATCTAACCAATAACCATATTGTTTTAAGAAAAAATTATGAACTGGAGAATGAGTCTTTTCACTAAAATACAGATAAGAGACGATTGCAAAAAACACACAAATAAATATTACAATAATTAATTTTTTGGTCATAAGATTATATAACGTGTTAGACTATTCGACTAACCAAAACAATACACTAATAATAAATTAATGTCAAGTGGAAAACTTTTATGGAAGAAATGAATAACAAACAAAATGTATCTATCGCAGAAATAAGAAAAGACTGCGAGTGGATGAGAAAAGAAATCGACTGTATTAGATTACAGGTATTTAATCACATACCAACGTCAATATCCGAACTAACCAAAGACATTCAGAAGATTAAAGATAACATTACTTTTGGGTTTATTATCGGCATCGCTTCGATTATTATCATTCAGGTCTTATTAAAATTATTTTCTTAATCTGGGGAAAACCCAGCTTGACAATGACTTATCTCATTTTGTATAATAAGAATAATGAGGAGGAATTCCGTCAAAGAATTAATAAACATTGCCCCTAACAATTAGAGTGAAGGGTTTTTTTATTTCCTTTTCATTATGCGATGAAATGGAATCCAAAAGAAGATAAAATACTTTTAACAAAAACAAAGAAACCAGTTTTTAAAACAGAACTATTAAAAATGTTTCCAGGTCGGTCTTGGGATTCTATAGACCATCACCTAAGACGACTTAATAGTTCTTTTCAAATCAAAGATGTTATAAAGGAGGTGGATGTAATGAGAGACAATCCATTAAGAGAATATATAGGAAAAGATAAATTAGTAGGGAGACCGATAAGGTTGAACTACCAAGTTTTGGAAGCTAACAGGAGCGGAACGGCTGGCAAATACGCTACCGTGAAGTTCTTCGGAGACTGGCACTACGGTTCAAGGGAGTGCGACAAAGACAAAATAAAAGAAACGGCACATTTCTGCCTAAAGGAAAAAATGTATGCTTTCCTTATGGGAGACTTGCTTGAAGCCGCAACAAGGAATTCTGTCGGAGCAGGGGTGTATCACCAAGTGATGAATCCCCAACAACAAATGGAAGAAGTAATAGAAATACTTCGTCCACTAGCTAAGGAGGGATTGGTTCTTGGATTGCTTATGGGCAACCATGAATTTAGGATAGAGAAAGACACCTCTATCAACGTGTCAAAGGTCATCTGTGCGATGCTCGGAATACCCTATCTGGGAATGGCTTGCTGGAACTTATTCAAGGTTGGCAATCAATATTACAAAATTTACACACTACACGGAGCATCCGGCTCAAGGTTCTTACACACCAAGCTGAAGGCAGTGATAGATATATCACACAGTTTCTCTGCTGACTTAATAGCAATGGGACACGTTCATGAATTAGACACCGGAACACAGTTAGTTCAGTTTGTCGACCTTAAAGATAAAGCCATCAAAGAACGCAAGAAACACCTGTTATTAACAGGACACTATCTGAATTACGACAGGTCATACGCCCAAGAAAAAGGGTTCCCTATAGGAAAAGTAGGAAGCCCCAACGTCAAGTTCTTTTCAGAACGCCACGATTTGCATATATCTATATAGGAGGAAAAATGTGCGAAGAAACGAAAGCTATAGAAGAAATGGTTGATGATATGATTGTTCAAGCCAGAAGGATGAGGAACACAGAGTGCCAAGCTAACGCTCACTTAGGGTTCATTTACTACCAAGGATGCATTGACATGGGAACCGATATTATTGACGCCATCAGTAAGATAAAGAAAGAACACCGCAACGATGGTGCCACTACGGAGGTAGCATGAACTCAAAAAGAGAAACCCATATTTGTAGCATTTGCCACGAACCATATATCTATGACGCAGACGAATTAGACAACCCCGAAATCTGCAACGACTGTGAGCTAGACCTTTACAGACAAAAAAGAGCCAAAGAATTTTGGTAAACACCTCAAACGAACAATGGGCTGGTAGAAATATCAACTACTAGCCCTACTTTTTAACTAAATAACCTATGCCCAAACAAACATTAAAAGAACAACCAAAATGTGTTATTTGTCATAAGTCAGTTAATCAAATGATTCAACCGTGGGATTATCATTTCCCATCACAAATCTTTCATTTGGATTGTAAAGACAAAGAACAAACTAAAACTTGGCTTGTAAGATTTAGAAAACTATTTCCAGACTTAGCCGATGACCTTAATATGGGTGCGGCAGTAATAACCTTTATACAAAACGTAATTAAAATTTCGGTTAAAGAGGAGAAAAAGAAATGGATACAATCAAAATTGGCGGATAAAGTAATGAAAGAATTAAAAGGTCGAAGATAAATAAGTAAGTAGTTCTTTCTGTGTGGGGGTTGATAGTTTTTTACCGCACCTTTTATTACAAAGTTAATTAATTCGACCAAAGCAAACATATTTTTTCTCTTTCAGATTAACCCTCACATGGAGAGAATTACTCTCCCGCTACCTGAAAGTCTAGTCATGGCGGACTCATGCAACCGCCATCACCCCATTTTTAAGGTGGCATATGTCATATAGGGGAGTTCACTTCAACGCATAGTTCCTTTTTAATACTTTTAACTATCGTGAACTCCCTTTCCTCCCTTTATGCAAAACTACGCAACTTTATACGACCCAAAAGATATAGAAAAATGCCACGACTGTAAGAAAGAAATCGTGATTGAAAACGAAGAAGTGGTTAATGGAAAGATTCTAGTTTATTGGGATAACGGGGACAAAATAGTCGTAGCTAAATGTAATGAATGTTATAATAAGAACAAAAGCCTAGACCATTTTAGACAATGTGAGGTTTATTCAAGGGTCGTTGGTTACCTTAGGCCTATTAATCAGTGGAATGAAGGAAAAAAGAGGGAGTATAAAGAAAGAAAGTCGTATCAGTTAAAACCTTAGTTCTTCCTGTTCTGGGTACTGAGCTATGCTATGGTAAGCTCTTGGTTGGCGGACTGCAGTTTGTCCAACCTACCCAGAACGGGGGGAATTAGGGAGCGGATGCCCGACAATTCCCCCTACTCTCTATGAAAATAGTAATAATAGCGTTAATAATTATCTTAATACCCTTTATACTTGGGTCTTACTTCATAGGGGATATAGCCAATATTGTGCGACATAGGAGGGCAATACAACTTAGAGATAAGATAAAAACAGGAAAAGCCTCTAAGTTTGAGAAGGAAGCGTTTGAAAAATATTATTATTGGTTTTTATGAAATACGAAGAAAGAGAACAAATATTTAATGAGATATTCGACTTCTGTAAAAATACTTTCAAAAGTAAGGGAGTAGACTATTCTGGAGAAGAAGACGTAATCTCTAATTTTAAAAGAAGTGCTGCCAAATATGGCATAACCCCAGAACAAGCCTTGGGAATATTGATGGATAAGCACAATCAGGCCATTGAACGATATATACAAGGCAAGGAATTAATGGGAGAACCGGTAGAAAACAAGATTTTAGACAATATAAACTACTTAGGACTTCTTTTATGTATTATTAAAGAGAAACAAAACAAACCCAAACCAACGTTGGTATGAAACCTTATAAAAATTGCCAATTATCAGATATCTCTCAGGGGTATAAAGAAGAACATAAAGCATTGGACTTTTCTCCCTATAACGGTTATGGTAAGTTTTTAGTTGCTCCAGAAAATGTTAAGATTATTAGAGTAATAGATAGTATTGAGTTGTCTGAAAACCTAGAACCACTTAAAAGAGGGTATGGCATATTAATGCAATCAACCACCAACTCCTCTAGGTATCATTTATATTGGCATTGTTTACCAATCTTTCCGGTTTCTCAGGGTGATTATGTCCAAGAGGGAACAATTGTGGCCCAAATGGGTAATTCTGGAACGTGTTATAGAAATGGGGTTTATGCTCCACTAGAAGAGAGAACTAAAACTAAAGCTGGAACTCATCTTCATTGGGAAGTATTTAATGAAATATTAAATTCAAGATTATATTTTAATCCAATGTTTTGTACAAAATGGAGTGAACCAAACTATTCGATACTTTCACAGGTAAATGCGTGGATTAAGATATTAAATAAGGCAAAACTGTAAAAGGTCGCTTAATTAAGTAATTTAACACATATATGGAATTAGAAGCATTATTACAGAGTATGGGATTGCTTACCGTAGTAACATTCCTT
>Ga0265297_10002178_pt1 | contig 41315 bp, 43 predicted proteins | sample Munlanlwell13791_FD_192502 | JGI IMG/M metagenome (GOLD analysis project Ga0265297, IMG submission 192502) | Leachate microbial communities from a municipal landfill in Southern Ontario, Canada - Leachate well 137-91 | ecosystem: Engineered > Solid waste > Landfill > Unclassified | place... | reverse complement strand
TTCATCTCCGCCACCACAGCAAAGGCTGCCATATTGCTGCCGATCTTTATGGTTATTGCGGCGATTTATGGTGCAACAGGAGGTGATAACAGGAACAATTTTGGCCGTAACCTTGTTCTTCAGAATCTTTTTCAGATTAATATCGGAGCAAGCGGATTTATAACAGGATCCGGAGCAAATCTTCTTGCGGGTGCCTTGATTGCAGGAGCCATGGGCTGGAGTGCATTCAGCTTTCAGGACTGGTTTGTGGCTGCATTTCCGCTTTGTCTTATTATAATACTTATTGGATGGTTTGTCGGTTTAAAGATAATTTTTCCTTTAAAGGAGAATGAAAAAAAACCATCTATAGAGGGTGGCATGGATAGGCTGAAAGAGGAGCTCAAGGGAATGGGCAAAATGAAAATTGAAGAGTATAAGGCCATCGCCATTTTTGTCGGGGTTCTTGCTCTTTGGGCGACAGACAAGCAGCACGGGATTAACCAGACAGCTGTTGCTTTTATAGGTGCCGTCGTTGCCTTACTGCCAGGCATCGGTATAGTTAAGTGGAATGATGTTGACATCCCCTGGCACCTCCTTCTTTTCTCCGCAGGAGCATATACTCTGGGAGCAGGACTTGAGGCAACCGGGTTACCATCTACAATGGTTAGTGCTCTTTTTGACAACCTTGGGATTGATGCTGGTACACCTTTCTGGGTCCTTTATGTGATCCTTACTGCATCAATGATGTTTTCCGCCCTCTTTTTCCAGTCAAAAACGATGCGTGCGCTTATTTTTGTCCCTATTGCGATAGGTGTTGCTCAGAAATTCGGATATCCTGTTTTAAGCCTTGCTTTTCCGGTAGCTTTATTGTGTGAACATGTTTATGTACTTCCTTTCAACAGTAAACCCGCTGCTTTGTTATATACGACAAATCATTACAGCTGGAGTGACACATTCAGGTTCGGGATGACGATGATGGTAATTAGCTGGCTTATGATACTTGTGTGGGGAGAGACTGTTCTCCAATGGCTTGGATACACAAACGGATTGTTGTAATTTTAGATTTTTTATAAGAGATGATAGATATTCAGGTAAATATTCACGACAAATTCTCACTTGAGTTCAAAGTTGGCTTTCATGCACGCAGAAAGGTCAAGAGCAATGATTTTGTAATGAACACCTGGATTTTCATACCTGACAGCCTTGACGTAAACTCTCTGACATATCCGAGGGAGCATTTTTATAGGGATGTAAGGGATAATATACGTCTTATAACCCCGATTTTCCTCATGCGTGATATTGCACGAGGTGAGATGATTCCGTTAAAGCATCTCGAGGCATCTTTCCACAGAATTGCATCTTATCCTTCTAGAAGCGCTAATGCTGATTATGAATATCAGATAAAGATGTTTGCAGCTATCTTTAAAAGCGCTCTCAGAGATCAGCTCAAATATATATTCACAACGGCACAAACTGAAGACAGAGGATTCTTATTTGACTCCCTGCTTGAAGATGTAAGAGAGACTCTTTCAAAATACAGGGCTCTTTCAAAGATTATAAAGACTCCGACAGTAACAACAGAGAGTTACAACTATTTTGAGTTCGGGGATGAATTCATGTCCAACATAATAGACCAGCAAATGCTATCTCTTCTGTCCAGAATGGAAAACAGAGACAAGACATTTGCCGATGAGTATCGTGAAAAAATCATCTCGCTGATAGAATATGAGAACAAATACAAGAAAGAACAAGGGTTTCCAACAGTCTCCCTCGAAAGCCCGGACAATAACAGAAGTCTTGTGTTCCGTCGAGGAGTATTGAAAAAATTTGTAGAGAGTGACCTGTTTCTGACTGCCCGAAAGAAGAAGGACGGAGTTTTGGTTGAACAGGTATATCTAAGCATTGCTGCTGGAATTTCGATGATTTTTGCTACAGCGGTAGCCTTCTCTTTTCAAAGAACATTCGGCAATCTTACCGTCCCTTTGTTTGTAGCGCTGGTAGTAAGCTATATGCTTAAAGACAGAATTAAGGAACTAATGAGATATTACTTTGCACACAAAAGAAAGGCTAAATATTTCGACAATAAGATTACTGTAAGCATTAAAGATAATATTGTCGGTTACAGCAAAGAGGGATTTGACTTTATCTCTGAGAAAAGAGTCCCTGCAGAGGTTTTGAAAATACGTAACCGTTCTGCAATGCTGGAAGCAGACAACAGATATACAAAAGAAAAAATAATACTATATCGTAAATTGTTGCAGATAGACCGCCCAAAACTGGATGAAAGCAGCAAGTATTTCGTTGCGGGACTAAATGAAATCATAAGATTCAGCGTACAGTCATACCTCGGCAAGATGGACAATCCTGAGACAACCCTCTATGCAACAAACGACAAGGGACAACTGGAACTCACCAGGGGTTCCAAGGTCTATTACCTGAACTTCATCATACAACTTAAATATCTTGACTTTGAATCTTTCAAGCGCTACCGTATAGCTTTTAACCGCAACGGCATCAAAGAGGTCGAGGATATGTTATAATCAAAACATATAGTCCCAGACAGGAAGTTTTACCGGTTGTTGGCTAAGGGCCTTTACAGCTTTAGCACTCAGATATTTTTTATTGATTACCACTCTGAACATATACTCGCTAAACCACTCATCCGTCAAAGTCAGGTAACCATTATGACCTGCTGAAACTCCCCAGCTGTTTTCAAATTCCCATTTCAAAGGAACATCATTACCATCTGTATCACAAGCAATTAACAACATTGCATGTGATGATCCGCTTTGACGGGTAAGTATTCTTGCTTTCTTATCCATCTCAATTTTTATTCCGAACAACGCCTCATAACTATAATTATTCATATCCAGAATCCCCCTGTTCTTGTCAAGTTGCTTGCCAACATCACATGATGCATAGAGTGGTTCATTGTTCTTTATTGATGCCAGAGCGGCGTTTTTTATCTCATCATTCGGAAGGTTAAGATAACACCAGTTATAGCCTTCAATAGTGTTCCGGTAGTTCTTAATCTCATATACCTTGTAATAATCTCTTGTAGGATCATTCATTACCATTATAAAATTTCCGGGATTGTAATCTACGGGAATTATGCCTTTGTAAAACTCCTTTGGAGTTGTCTTTAAAGACATTATAGCTCCATCTTTGGTTTTGTATCGCCAGGTGAACTCTGCAGGAGGTTCTCCCAGACATATAGCCAACACCCTGTAAACATCCTTCATAATTATCAACTTCTCTGCTCTCATAAGATTCTTTGCGACAGCTGGTTCTTTCTCCCCTGCAGCAATCTCCCGGATCTTATATCCACCGGCACGTAACCTCTCACACAACAATCCCACCATCTGGCTTGTGTTATCCGAATGGGCCGTCTCAGGCATAACATCCTGGGGTACAACGCCGTATTTTTGTGCTACATTGTAGAATAGATTCCAGACACCTCCGTCATCAACCGGTGAAGAGAAATATCTCACAACTTCCCTGTCATCCATATCCTTATATGCTGTTTCAATAATATTTTCAAGAAATAGGTTGCTCTTTTCCAGAAGATCCCAGAACTGATTGAAATTATGCGAAAAATCAAATTCGCCCAGAGAATATTTCTCCATAACAGCCGGACGCAAAGCATTCATAGATGTAAACATCCAGCAACGCCCTGAGCTTTGTTGGTTTGTAATACCTTTCACATTCACCCTATATTTGAAATAGTGATCTACCTTTCCCTGATTGTCTCGATTGAGTGTCTTGGATTTGAAGTCCTTATCACTCGATACAAAATTTTGAACTGCCGAAGTGCCCGGATTTTTGACAAAAGCTGATTTTATCTCCATCAGTTCCTTTTCTCCAAGCGTCTGAGAATAAGCAACTATTCCCATAACCATAAGAATAAAAAATAGAATCGTTTTTTTCATACAGATTGTTTTTATCTTTTTAACTGTCCCAAAGTTAGAAGTTTTATCTTTGCAAGGTAATCCTCACAGAGTTTTATTATGGCAACAAATATTGATTATGTGGAATACGTATGTGACCAGTTACATGAAGCCGGGCAGATAAGATACAGAAAAATGTTCGGGGAGTATATGGTTTATATTGATGACAAACCTATTGTCCTTGTATGTGACAATACCCCGTTTATCAAAATAACTGAACAGACCGAGCCTCTGATGCACGGGGCATCTACGGGTTATCCATACCAGGGAGCCAAACTCCATTATATTTTAGATATTGACAATATAAGTCTCCATATTCCGGCTATTCTGAAGTTGAAGGAAGAAACTCCCGTACCTAAACCAAAGAAGAGAAAAAGCTGACATTCTGCACCATAATCCCAATTTTCGAACAAAACCGCATATATAATTGTTAGTTGGAGTAAGTAAACCAAAATCCGACTTAACAATGTTTAAAGAATATGATCCGCTAAAAAACAAGATTTTCAGGGTAATGGATGATTCCGGTAAAATCATCAATCCAAAATGGATTCCTGACATGAAAGTTGAAGAGATTGTCACTGCATACAAAAAAATGCTTTTTTCAAGAGTTGCAGATCTACAGATAGTCTCATACCAAAGACAGGGAAGAATATATACATACCCGCCAAACTACGGCCAGGAAGCCATAACGGGAGCTGCAGGTGCCGCAATAAGACAAAACGACTGGCTAGTGCCCGCTTTCAGAGAGATAGGCACCATGATGGCCAAAGGGGTATCTCTTAAGGAGATATTCCTGTATTATATGGGATACGAAGAAGGCTCTAACTTCAAGAATGCTTCACAGGTATTGCCTGTCAGTGTCCCGATAGCCTCACAATTGCTTCATGCGGCAGGTATAGGCTATGCCATAAAATATAAAGACGAAAAAAAGGTCGTTTTTGCGTTCGTGGGAGATGGGGGAACATCTGAAGGAGATTTTCATGAAGCCCTGAATTTCGCAGGTGTGTGGAAAATCCCGGTGATATTTATTATTCAGAACAATCAATATGGTATTTCGACACCGGTAAAGATGCAGACGGCCTCATCATCTCTTGCAGTTAAATCAGTTGCATACGGTATAAAGGGAATCCAGGTAGACGGGAATGACTTTCTTGCAATGTACAGAGCTCTTGAAGAGGGTTCCAGGTTATGCCTTTCCGGAGACGGGCCTGTGCTTATTGAGGCTGTTACATACAGAAAAGGAGCACATACCACCTCTGATGACCCGACAAAATACAGAACAAAAGAGGAGGAGCTTTTGTGGGAAGAGCGTGACCCACTTAAAAGACTGAAGGCCTATCTTATCTCTAAGGATCTTTGGAGTGAACAGGAGGAAGAGAAAATATTGCCTCAGTACAGAGAGGAGGTAGACAGGCAGTTTCAGGAAGCTGAAAGCTTCGGAGAGTATAAAAAGGAGGATATTTTCATCCATCTGTATTCTGAGATGCCTGATGACCTGTTGGAGCAGAAAAATCAGTATGACCGCTTTCTGCAATGGAAAGAGAGCAGATTCAATAATCAAAAAAAGTAGAAGAAGGTTATGAAGATAATGAATATGGTCAATGCAATCAATGATGCATTGGATATAAAACTCTATGACGATAAAAATGTTATCGTGTATGGGGAAGACGTAGGTGTTGAGGGAGGTGTCTTCCGGGTTACTGAGGGTTTACAACAGAAATACGGCGTCACAAGAGTATTCGACTCACCTCTTGCTGAGTCCGGAATTGTAGGGACAGCCATAGGTATGGCGGTCGCCGGCTTAAGGCCTGTAGTTGAAATGCAGTTCTGCGGTTTTATTTATCCTGCTTTCAACCAAATAATCAGTCATGCAACAAGAATGAGAAACAGATCCAGAGGAAAGTACGAAACTCCGATTGTTATCAGGATGCCATATGGAGGAGGGATAAACGCACTTGAGCACCATAGTGAGAGTATGGAGGCAATATTCGGACATATTCCGGGCTTGAAAGTAGTTGTACCATCTACACCTCATGATGCCAAAGGAATGCTTATTTCCGCGATTGAGAGCAACGACACCATACTGTTCATGGAACCGAAAAGAATATACAGGGCCATCAAGCAGGAGGTTGCCGATGGCAAGTACACTATTCCTCTGGGTAAAGCAAATGTTTTGTCTCAGGGAAGTGACGTTACCGTTGTTGCGTACGGAGCAATGATAAGGGAAGTTCAAAGGGCAATGGTGATGGCCAAAGAGCAAGGTATAAGCGTTGAACTGATTGATTTGCGGTCTATATACCCTATTGACAGAGAGACTATTGCAAAATCCGTAAAAAAGACCGGAAGAATAATCACCGTTACTGAGGGTCCCCGGTCATTCGGCGTAGGGTCAGAAATCAGCCAGATTGCAATTGAGGAGGCGTTTCTTAGTCTTGAGGCACCACCGTCACGGGTTTCCGGCTTTGATACGATTGTTCCTCTACCCAGAGGAGAATATCATTATATGCAGGATCCATACAAGATCCTATATGAAATTGAAAGAATTGTAAAATATTGAAATCATGAGATATATATTTAAATTCCCTGATATAGGAGAGGGGCTTGACGAAGGTACAATTGTAGAATGGCATGTAGAGAAAGGCAGTACCGTTAAAATGGGTGACCCTCTGTGTACAATGGAGACAGACAAGGTTGTCACAGCCATTCCTTCCCCTAAGGATGGTGTTATTGCAGCCAAATTCGGTAAAACAGGAGAGGTAATACATGTCGGTGATGCCTTAGTGGAAATCGAAATTGAAGGCGTTTCCGGTGAAGCTGCCGTAGAAGAGGCCAATAAAGTTGAGGCGGTTAATGAAGAGGGTGCAGGCGTTGTGGGAACACTTGAAGTTGCAGGCAACAGCGTGGTTCTCTCTGCCAGCAGGGAGGGAGTTAAAGAAACCGAAACCGTTAAACCTGAGAAGAAAGCTCTTGCCACACCCGTTGCGCGTGCACTGGCAAAAGAACTTGGCGTAGATATAGACAAAGTTAAAGGGAGCGGTCCTGCAGGGCGTGTAACAAAAGAGGATGTGACCAGTTTTGCGGTGGCTCCTCCGGAAAAAAATGAAAAATTCCGGAGTGACAACAACGACACTGTTGAAATTGAGCAACTGTCACAGATTCGAAAAAGCATTGCCAGACACATGACTCAAAGCAAGCACAATGCGGCTCACATGACTCTGTTTGAAGAGGTTGAAATATCTGAACTTGAAAGGATAAGAACCAGATACAAGGAGACTCTTCAGAAGGAGGGTGTTAAACTCACTTACCTCTCATTTATAGTGAAAGCCGTTGCTTTGGCGCTCAAAAAACACCGTTCACTGAATGCAGAGATGGATCTCGAGGGTGGAAAAATGATTTATAAGAAATACTACAATATAGGAATAGCAACAGATACCGAAAAGGGTCTCGTCGTTCCGGTAATAAGAAATGCTGATCGCCTGTCTGTAAGAGAGATTGCTTCAGAAATAGCGGCTCTTTCCGAAAAGGCCAGGTCGGGGCAACTCACTATGGAAGATATGAAGGGAGGCACATTTACCATAACAAGCTACGGAAACATAGGAGGATTATTTGCTGCTCCCGTTATCAACTACCCTGAGGCCGGTATTCTCGGAGTAGGCAGAATCTCAAAGCAACCTGTAGTGAAAGGAGAAGAACTTGCCATTGGATTGGTCTTGCCTCTCTCACTCAGTGTTGACCACCGGATTGCCGACGGAGGAGACACTGCGCGTTTCATGAATACAATCATGGCTTACCTTGCAGATCCCGTAACACTTCTTTTTAATTGATAAATACTGATGATATGTACGATATAGTTATAATCGGCTCAGGGCCGGCCGGATATGTGGCCGCCATCAGAGCAGGTCAGATGGGCCTGAAAACAGCCATTGTGGAGAGGGATAAAATCGGAGGAATGTGCCTCAACTGGGGCTGTATTCCATCAAAATCGATGATAGAGAGTGTTAAACTCTATCAAAGAATACTAAAAGATTCTGCCCGATTCGGGATAGACGGCATACAAACCGGGGAGCTATCCTTCAATTGGGACAATGCAATCAAAAGAGCAGACACAATTGTCAAGAGACTTACAGGTGGGGTTGAATTTCTCCTTAAGAAAAACGGAGTTGACATTATTAAAGGGGAAGCAAAAGTAACATCAGCTAATTCCGTACTTGTGGAAAACCGTTTGCTTGAAACAAAAAACATAATAATAGCAACGGGCTCGACCTCTGTCCCTCTGGAGAACACTTTTAAGAATCTTGTTGTAGAACCAAAGGAGCTTTTTAAACAGAGAAATATTCCGGACAATATTGTAGTAACCGGAAATACTCCTGTGTCAATTGAACTTGCCCAACTTTTCCGTATGATGGAAAAGGGGGTGACATTAGTGACTTCAGCAGATCATATTATGCCGAAAGCTGATGATTATATAAGGCAGTATATGGAGAGCCGACTTAAAAAGGATAAAATCGAGATTATCTACAATGCCCCTCTTGTATCAGAAAACGTTGTATGGAAAGATGGAGTTCTGGAGATTAGCGGAAAAAGCATTAAATGCGACCTTATAATCAATTCTTCAGCCAGAAAGGGAAACCTCATAAAATCAGATATAGAGATCGAAGTGAATGAGGGCTTTTATCGTGTGGACCAGGATTGTGAAACATCTGTAAAAGGAGTATTTGCCGTAGGTGATGTCAATGGAATCTCCCAGTTTGCCCACATAGGATCAGCACAGGGACTTCATGTGGTAAACCTTCTGAAGGGTATTAAACAGAAACTCGATATACACAAGCTTCCTATGAATATGTACTCTTTTCCGGAAGCAGCTCAGATAGGACTGACAGAGCAAGAGGCTAAGAGTGAGGGATATGACTACAAAGTCAGCGAATTTCCTCTTTCCGCCAACGGCAAAGCAATGTCTGAAGGTCAATCCGACGGCTTTTTAAGGCTCATATCCGATAAAAAGCTCGGAGAGGTGCTCGGGGTTCAGATTGTTGCCCCGAATGCAACAGACATGATAAATGAAGCCTCTGCATACATACAGCTTGAATCTACAGTATATGACATCGCCCAGACTGTTCACACCCACCCTACCGTCTCGGAGATTTTCATGGAGGCGGGATTTGAGGCAGTAGACAAAGCGATTCATAAATAATGGAAGTTACCGTTCACAGATACAACCTTCCGGATTCAGGAATTATGGAGAGTCCTGATGTTTTTGCCTTCACGATATGGCAACCTGAGAAGGTTTATGCTATTCTGGGACGGGCCAACAATCCAAATGGGTCTCTGATTATTGACAATATTGTTAATGACAAAATTCCCGTTATGCAACGTCCATCAGGGGGAGAGGCAGTGATTCTCTCCCCCGGGATGTTGGTTTTCTCTGCCAAAATAAAATTTGAGAAGGGTATGAATACAAAAGATATTTTCAAAACGATTAACAGGAATCTCATCCGCCACCTCTCCGCATTAGGCATAGATAAACTGCAATCAAGGGGCATCTCGGATTTGTCAATAGGAGAGAGAAAGATTCTCGGCTCGTCAATGTATCTCAACAAGGATAAACTTTTCTATCATGCCGTCATGAACATATCCGGAGACATAAATTTGATATCAAGATATTTGTCTCATCCCAAAAGAGAGCCTGAATACAGAAAGGGCCGGAATCATGTTGATTTTGTCTCTTCATTACAAAAAGAAGGTTATGATACGGTAATTGAAGATGTCGCAACTGCGGTCAAGCTTGCTTTTAATGATCTGTTTCCCCAATCATTAGAAAAAGAGGATATTCCCGGATACGGCCATCAATTGTCTTTTTCATTATAAAGCAGTTCTCCGCCTTTACATGCTTGAAGTTTTCAGCTTCAAGTACTGACTTCAGCAACTCCGCATCAAATCCGTTATGTCCGGAAAACCCCGCTCCGTGAAAGGAGCCGTCTTCCTTGTACAGGTCTGCTATTGCAAGGTAGCCTCCAGGTTTAAGCAATTTATAAAGTTTTCCCAACAGAGAACCAACATCAGTAATGTGATGAAAAACCATTTGCGAATATATGAGATCAAACTTTTCCCCTTGATAATCCTCTGTTTCCAAATTACCAACAAGCGGAATAAGATTATCAATTGAATTGACAGATATCTTCTCATTCATCACCTCAACCATCTCTTTAGAGCTGTCCATCAATACTATCTCTTTCAAATACGGGGCAAGCATAACTCCAAGAATAGCTGTTCCTGCACCATATTCCAACGCCCTCATGCTCCTTTTCAACGGCACCATCTCAAGTATTTTTGCTGCAATGGCTGATGAACGTTCCAAATGAACCGGATTGTTATCCCATGATCTTGCCCTGGCATCGAAGTCTGTTTTATTATTAGCCATAAGTTTTTTAGAATTAAACATTAATTAAATATAAAAGTTCTTTAGAAAATGAGATAACTTTAAGGCAAAAATAATAATGAAACAGAATAAGCCTCTCCGCCTGACCATCCCGGACCCGTTGATTCTTGCTCTAGGTCTTACAATTCTCACACTGATACTGTCACTTATATACGGTTCAAACCCCAGGCCAGGCATTGCCGGCGTTGCTGATGTTCTTTCATACTGGACACAAGGATTCTGGGATCTTCTTGCATTCTCCATGCAGATGGTTCTGATTCTCATGTTAGGATATATGTTGGCCCTATCCCCTATTGTAGACAGATTTTCATCAGGGCTCGCGAGGTTAAGTAACAAGCCGGTTCAGGGAGCTGTTTCCGTAGCCTTGGTCGCGGTAGTTGTCGGCTTAATCAATTGGGGCCTTGCTCTTGTCTTAGGGGCCGTATTGGTCAGGAAAATCGCAATTCAGGCAAAAAAGAACGGGAGTCCGATAAATTATCCTCTGATGGGTGCAGCCGCTTATGTCTGCATGATGGTGTGGCATGGAGGGCTTTCAGGTTCAGCACCGCTATCTGTTGCAAGTGCCGGACATTTCCTTGAAGATAAAACAGGTATAATACCTCTATCCGCAACAACATTCTCTTCGATGAATTTTGTAGCCACATCAATAATCCTTGTTTTAATCCCGGCTGCAACATTTTGGTTTGCAAAAAAAGGAGAGATGGAGATTCCGGATAACATAGAAAAAGAGGGTTTCAGTATGATTGAGAAACAGCACTCTGTATGGAAACCTACATTTATATCGATTTCAGGCTTTTTGCTACTTGCCGGGTTCATTATACGAATGGCAATACACCCAGGAAGCAGCATAGGACTTAATGAGATAAATCTTATCCTGTTTGCCTTAGTATTGATTGTATTTCCGAATGCAAACGATCTCTCAAAGGCAACAGAAAACTCCATTGGCAGTACAGCCGGCATAATAATTCAATTTCCCCTTTATGCCGGGATAATGGGTATAATGCAGTATTCCGGACTGCTTGCCGTAATGACAGAATGGTTTGTAAGCATTTCAACGCAACAGACATTACCTTTATTCTCATTTCTGAGCGCTGGAATTGTGAACCTTTTTGTACCCAGCGGCGGAGGTCAGTGGGCAGTACAAGGTCCGCTTTTAATAGATGTGGCGACATCAATCGGGGTTAGTCATTCAAAGGTTGTTATGGCTCTTGCATACGGAGACCAGCTCACAAATATGCTCCAACCTTTCTGGGCATTGCCTCTCATCGGCATAACAGGGCTTAAAGCCGGGGAGATATTTCGTTACTCCTGGAGATTCCTGTTAATCGGATTTATTGTATACGCTGCTGTTCTGTGGTTTTTCTGATCGTCTCAATGATTCTCTCATTGTTGATTATCATCATTCCATGGCGGTCATCCGAAATACCATCGCTGAGTCTGTATGTATAAACAGGCGTGCTTCCTTGCAAAAGAGTCGGTAAATAGACAAACTTCATATTATCGCACCTCTCTTTTAAAGTGACACCAGCCTCCATTATATGAGTAGAGACTATATAAATGCATCTGCGATGTTTTGAAAAGGCTTCTGTCACTGCCACGGTTGCATCATACGCATCTTTTACATTTGTGCCTTTAAAGAGTTCATCAAAAATGACCAATAGTCTTTTACCTGAACTTACTGCAAGAGCAACTTCCCTTACACGTTTTACTTCAGCATAGAAGTGACTGTAACCCATATTTAGGTTGTCAGGAACATTTATCGATGTGTACATTCCGTCAACCGGTGTAAAATGCATAGAAGATACCGGTAAGGGAAATCCCATATGGGCAAGGTAAAGTGTTACAGCGAACGCCTTCATCAAAGTAGATTTACCTGCCATGTTAGCACCGGTAAGGAAAACCAGGTTTGACAAATGGTTAATCAGGAGATCATTACTGACAGCATTTGGAACCGTAGGATGATACAAACCTTTAATACTCACAACGGTCTCGTCTTGTGTGACAGCTTCAGCAAAAAAGAATCCTCTCTCCCTTCCAATCTTAGCCACTGCAATATAGAGATCCAGCTCATATAACAATCCCAGCAATTCATTGATCTGGGAAGAATAAGCATACCTCAGCCTGTAATCATAACGGGCAAAGGTTGATGTGCTGCACTTCGTCATATCCTCTCCAGAATAAATCCATGCCAGTCCTTTGTCATGCAGTAATTCCAGAGCTTTTGAAGCGATAGTGCGATACGGACAAGTCTCTGCCATGGAGTCAAACTTTTTGAAGAATGACTCTAGCTTTACAAAAAGCGATACAGAGGCATTCATCCCATTTTGTATCATCTCAAGCTCATTATCATTGGCAATCAGCTTCATTGCCTTACGTTTAAAGCTGTTCACCATTGAAGCGGCATAAGATCTTGCCTCCCCGTTTGTCAGATATTGCTCGGCAACATCAAGTTCCTCCTTATCAACCGGAAATATAAACTCCTCTTTTTGAAAAAACTCAAACATTTTTTTTCTTGAGTTTATTTCACCTGCTTCGGTCAAAGGATTAAGAAACATGCGCTCTAATGCCATCTCTCCTCCCTTCGTAACGGTTCGGTTAAACAGGCTGAAGATTGAGTTACTCTTATACTTACCTAATAAGTTGAGATCATCGAGGGTCTGTCGGTCAATTTGAAATTTCTTCATCTTTGTTAAGTATATCTAGTATTCCCTCGTTTTTGACTATAATCATACCATGGCGGTCGGATGTTATGCCCTTTTCTATCCTGTACGTATATTCAGGAACATTCCCATCCATAATTGTCGGGAGGTTAATGAAATTGATGTTATCACAGCGCTCTTTCAAGGTTTCACCTGCCTCGATTATATGTGTCGATATGATGAATATACAGTTTTTATTTGCGGCAAAAGCCTCAGTTACAGCAACAGTAGCATCATAGGCATCTTTAACATTTGTACCTCTGAAGAGCTCGTCAAATATCACAAGGAGATTTTTTGAATTACCTATGCTCTCAGCCACCTTCCTGACTCTGACAACCTCTGCATAAAAGTGGCTGTATCCCTTGTTAATATTGTCAGGAAGATTTATTGTCGTGTACATTCCGTTTAGCACAGAAAATTTCATACCGGCTGCAGGTACGGGAAAACCCATATGTGCAAGATATACTGCTATTCCGAAGCTTTTCATGAAAGTGGATTTACCGGCCATGTTCGCTCCGGTAAGAAATATCATGTTACTTTTATGATCAACCTTTATAGAGTTGGAAACGGCATTCTTCAAAAGTGGGTGGTAAAGCCCCTCTATTTCAAACACTCCTGCTCCCTCCGGCATAGCCTCCGCATATGTAAAATTTCTCTCCAGGGAATATTTTGCAACTGCAATAAACACATCAAGTTGATAAATAAGATTTAGCAACTGTTTTACAGTATCTCTGCAATTGAAGCGTAATATTTGATCAAATCCGGCAGTCCTTGCGTATGTGATCTTAGTCGGATTGTTTTCCTGTAAGCAGGATTTCAGTGCATCTGAATATATAATGTCTCTCATGGCAGAAGCCTGCGTGAGATAAGGACACCCCGGACCTAAGTCCGGGATGTTCTCTAAAAAATCATCCAATACACAAAGAATCTCCACGATAGAGGCTACACCCCTGGCAATCTGCTTATACTCGGTATCTGAGCCAATTGCACTTCTGAATTTTCTTTCCAGGTTATCCTGATATGCGGAGAGTCTTGTCCTATTGTCTGTGTTAGACAGGTAAGATTCAGCCGGATCAAACAATTCGCTTTTGAATGGAAAAGCAATCTCCTTTTCCTGAAAAAAACGGATTATTTGTCCCCTCTCATTTATTTTCTCATCATCAGACAAAGGAAACCTGAACATCTCCTCAAGCACTTGTGAGCCGCCGTTTGTAATGGTTTTATTAAATATACCATAAACAGATCTGTCATTGTTCTTCCCGAAGATTCCAAGATCATCCGTTGTCTGTTTGTCTATTCTGAAAATCATGATATATGTGCTATCTCCCCTTTCTCCTTACCCATATAAGAATATAGAATATAAGCATTGCCAACGGGAAGACCCCCATCAAAGCCCACCTGGAGGCTGCAATGCCCGGTACACCCATTGATATCTTGTCATCCGGAGGTGTCGGCCTGCGAACATCAATAGGGACCTCTTCATCAGACATCCAGTAAAATGCCCCCATTATGAAGTTATAGTTTGCTGCGTTAACCCCCTTTCTTCCAATACTGATCTCACCATTGCTTATACAATCGGCATCACCTGTTATGATAATCTTCTGGGTTTTCTCACCTACCTTCCTGTCCAAAGCTATAGCAGTAGGTATTGAAGCCATAATACTATCACCCGCAGATGGCTTTATAACAGCTGCAGAATCGTCAAGGAGAGCGGTGGAACCGGTTTCACTCCAGGTACCCCCTGTGGTGTCTGTGACAAACATCTCTGTAACATTGAAGCCTTTGTCTTTTGAATAAGACAATCCGGCACATCCCGGCATTGTTGTTATATAACCCTCGCTTCTCATCTCATCTATAAGGTATATCATAGCTGAGGCCTCCTTTGTAGGTGCCGCCTGTATGAAGTCAGGGGCAAAATCAGCGCTCGGTTTAACAAGAGTGCCGTCCAGCAATTTAACTCCTAATTGTGTCAGAATCGGGTTGACAACATTTTGTCTTCCGGGCTCACAAGCTATCAATAAATTTCCGCCTCTCTTTATATAATTGTCAAGATTAGCTTGTTGCTCAGGAGTTAACCCGCTCTTGACATCTGCAAGAACCAGAATAGATATCTCATTCGGGATCTCCTTATCAAGGGTGATTTCACTATAATCAAATCCCTGATTAACAAGAGAATATCGGAATGTCCGCTCTTGCGCAAACATGCTGTAATCCTTATCGGAAGATCTTGTGCTGCTTCTCTCTCCCTGACCTGTAACAAATCCTATCTGAGGCAGTTTCATTACCATTCTCTTGAAAGCGGCAGTAATTTCAGCCTCGGACGGCTGTACCATCCTGTCATCAAAGACACGAAGGAAGGTCTTCTCTCCGTTTTCTCTCACTAGAGTCCTTACAAAACGGTTTCCCTCGGGTTTAAGATTCTCTATCTTCTGTATCTCTTCTGGCGTTTTGAAAATTGAGGTATCAAGCTTGAAAACCTTGGCATATTCAATCATCCTCTCTTTATCGCTCTTGCCCGGATATCTCTTATCCAGCCTCGGATTGTTCGCATGGTCGTAATACCGTATGTAATTCATCTTGATTTCAGGCTTGAACCTGGTATACTGCCTGAATACCTCCATGTCTCTGAGTTCGCTCTTAGGCATGGCAAGATAATAGTATTCATCCAGTATATTTACATACGTGTTTACAGTAAGCCCGCCTTTCATCTGGGCAACAATCTTCTGGCTATTAGGAGTCAGTGTGTTAAGATCTGTCCTTGTAGAGTCATGATAAAACATCAAAGCCGGCCTTGATGTTATATATCCCAGGATAACAGAAATAAGTGCAACACCGATATAACGTCCTGCGGCAATTCTGAATGGTGTTTTTTGTCTTATTGCCTTCAATCTCAAGATTGACAATGAGAGGAAAAGTGCAATTACAATGATGAAATAAAGAACATCCTCACTACATATCAACCCGTTTATAAACTCTGTAGATCTTCCTTTCATCGAGAGCCAATAGGCAATGTCACGGACAAAAGCCACATCCTGCCACATAGAGCCGACCAGGTTAAGTAATGTGAGTGTTGCCAGAGTTCCTATAGCAGCTACTACCTGATATGATGTGAGACTTGACATGAACAGTCCGACGGCTGCATAGGCACAGATAAGAAGGAACAAACCTATGAGACCTGATGTCGCACCCCAGAAATCAAACTGAGGGACAGCAAATAGGCTGAAAATCATGAAGACCATCAGAATAACAGAAATCAATAAAGCATAGAAGACCATTGACATGTACTTCCCTAGTATAATCTGGGTATTTGTTACAGGAGAAGAGTAGAGCAACTTTATTGAACCACTGCTAAGCTCCCTGCTCATCAATCCCATAGTCAATAAAGGAATATACAGATAAAGATATTGCTGTACTATCATAAAAACACCATATCTGCGGTGCGCAAAGATTGTCATTGAGACACTTTCAAGCTTGTATGCAAGAGCCTGTGAGCTTACCTGCCATTCAAGCACATTGCAGAATGCCATACTTGCCTGTATTGTGAAGATTATCAAAATCAACCAGGCAATAGGTGAATAAAATAAAGTCTGAAGCTCTGCGCGAGCTATTCTTAATATCATTTTCATGTTGTTTCCTCCTTACTTAGCCTTTTTTGACAATTCAGCGAATATTGTATCTAGTGAACTGCGCTCAAGACGAATCTCATTGAGTCTCCATCCGTTCTTGACACTGGCAGCCACAATACTCTCAATAGCCTCCTGTGAATCGGTGAATTTAACCTTGTAACCTGTTCCCCCGGTTTCAGAAACTTCAGTCACACCGTCCAATTTAGCTATCTCTTCTACAGAAGGGGCTTCTAGAAGAGAAACAAACACAGTGTTCGGAATTATATAGTTGTCAAACTCCTCAACTGTTCCGGCAAATACAACCTTCCCGGATTCAATCATCCTGATATTGTCACACAAAGCCTGCACTTCAGATAAAATATGAGTTGACAGAACAACCGTACGATCTTGTGCAATGTCCTGTATCAGCGATCTTATCTCCACAATTTGATTAGGGTCCAGACCATTTGTAGGCTCATCCAGCACTACAATGTCAGGATTGTGAATAATTGCCTGGGCAATTCCCACTCGCTGCTGATAACCACCAGAGAGATTCTTGATGAGTCTTTTCCTGAAGTGTGCTATACCGCAGCTATTAAGGACATTTTCAACAGCTACGCTTACCTCCTTGTCAGGAATCATTCTGAGATCAGCGCTGTAAATCAGGTATTCCTCAACAGTCAAATCAAGATGAAGAGGTGGTTTTTGCGGTAAAAATCCGATATGCTTCTTTGCCTCTATAGGATTCCGGCGCATATCGATTCCTTTGATAAACACATCGCCTGCCGTCTGTTTCAGTACTCCGCAGATGATGTTCATAATTGTGGATTTACCTGCTCCATTGGAGCCAAGCAAACCAAAGATACCCCGTCCGGCAATTTCCAGATTAATATCCTTCACTGCCCACTGGACGCTGTACCTATGTGAGAGATTCTCAACTCTTACAATCGGTTCTGTCATAGTTTGGTTAATATAATTTTACTTCCGGGTTGTCTTTTAGACTACTTTTTCTACACAAAGTTTACTCCTTTGGTATAATATTTCCGCTGTATACCTGATTTTCCTGCTCTGCTACCCTTATAAATGTTGTGCGTTTACTCAGCTCTTTGAGTTGCGAGGCCCCGACATAAGTACATGTACTCCTTATACCTCCCAGAATGTCCAAAACAGTTCCTTCGACACTTCCCTTATATGGGACAAAAACGCTCTTACCCTCACTTGCCCTGTATTCGGCAACTCCTCCTGCATGCTTCTTCATTGCAGTTTCCGAACTCATGCCGTAAAACATCTTGACCATCTCGCCATCCTTAAAAGTAATCTCCCCTCCGCATTCATTATGTCCGGCCAGCATACCCCCAAGCATAACAAAATCCGCCCCGGCACCGAAAGCCTTTGAAACATCTCCGGGTGAAGAGCATCCTCCGTCACTGATGATATGTCCTCCTAATCCATGAGCTGCATCAGCACACTCAATTATAGCCGAAAGCTGAGGATATCCGACACCAGTCTTAACTCTGGTTGTGCATACCGATCCCGGACCAATCCCAACCTTGATAATATCTGCCCCTGAAAGTAAAAGCTCCTCCACCATCTCTCCGGTAACAACATTACCGGCTATAATCACTTTGTCCGGAAATCTTTTACGTACCTTCCTGACAAAGGATACAAAATGCTCGGAATACCCGTTGGCTACATCTATACAAATGAACTTAAGTTTCGGGAACTGATCAAAAATCACCCCCAGCTTCTCATAATCAGCAGTCCCGGTTCCGGTACTTACCGCAATATGATCAACAATTTTCCTTGGAGCCTCTGAAAGAAATTTACCCCATTCTTCTACACTGTAATGTTTGTGAATTGCTGTAAACATGTGGTGTTTATGAAGAGCAGCGGCCATCTCGAAAGTCCCTACGGTATCCATATTTGCGGCCATTACAGGCACACCGTCCCATTCACACTTGGCATTCAAGAAACGATAAGTCCTTTCCAGTTTAACCTGCGACCTGCTCTTTAAAGTCGAACGCTTGGGACGGAACATAACATCCTTAAATCCAAGCTTTATATCATACTCTATTCTCATATCTCCTCTGTATTAAAATCCAAGTTCTGTTTCTATTGGCGATAATGCCTCCAAAGACAACTTAATAAAGTTATCAAGTTCAAGTCCCAGACTCTCACACTCCATAATGTTCTCTCTTTTAACCGAGGCGGCAAAGATTTTCTCCTTCATCCTCTTTGTCACTGATTTAACCTTTACACTTGATATTTTTTTATCCGGATAAACAAGGGCTACAGCAAAAATCAGTCCTGTCACAGTCTCTCCCGCAGCCAATGCGTGTTGAAAAATTGTTTCTCTCGGCTTACCGGAAGCTTTTTCATTGTGCATTACTATAGCATCCAAAGATTCTTGCGGGACATCCTCATTTTTTAACATTTCAGCTCCGAGAGGGCCGTGGCGGGATGAATCTCCCTCGGTCTTCTCAACATCAATGTCGTGAAGCAAACCTGTTATTCCCCAAAGATCCTCATTTGCCCCGCAATGCCTGGCAAGAGCACGCAATACTGCTTCGGATGCCATACAATGAGCTATCATTTTGGGGTTTTTGACATTCTGTTTCAGCAAGTCAAGATAATATTCTCTGCTTTTCATATTGGATAAATATACCGCAAGTTAATAAAAAGCAGAGTAAATATTCACTATATTTATGCACATAATAGCCACACGATGAAAAAATTACTGCTCATTCTCCTCTTTTCCGCACAAGGTGTATTTATAATGGCCGGCATGAACCAAACGACCTCTGCATTACCTGACACTTCTATTATTTCCGGGAAAAACGCCGTTCTATCAATAGCTGAAAGATTCCACAAAAGGTTACTCCCGAAAATCTCTATAAAGGATAAGCGAATGTTGGAAGATACCTCATCCAAGGTCCTTACAAATCTCGCAGCAGCCTCAATGATTCAAAGCATGAAGGGAGATCTTCCCGGAGCACTTATTTCCCTTGCAGTCATCAGAAACGCAGAAGATGCAAATGCAGTAAACAGTTTTGGAGGTTATCTGAGAGCAATTGATTCAATAAAAACCTCCCTTCCCGTCCTGCAATATGCATACAAGCTTGCTCCGGACAATCCATCCATTATAAGCCAATTAGGCCACACATACCTTGATCTGGGAAATGTATCAAAAGCAGAAACACTATATACCAAAGCTCTCGGATTTGATAATGACAACCCTTTTGCATTGCAGGGGATGGTTGCCCTTTATCTGAAAAAAGGGGATAAAGGAAAGGCTCTGGAATACATGTTGCGATCCTCAAAATTTATATTTTCGGTAAGGACACCTCTTGTTTATGAGCAATTCAGAGACTATATAGACACAAAAACCTCTGTGGAAGATGGAGAGGGAGACAGAGAATTTGCAAAATCACTGTTACAGGGAACAAAAACAGAATCAATCAGAGTTATTTCCCCTCAGATTCCAAAAATTCCGCCATTCCCCTTTTTCAATAATTTAAAAGAATATGAAAAGTCCTCTGTTCAAATTGAGTTGATGCAATTGCTCGGGGAGATAACTGCTAAAGAGCAATCCCTGATGGCAGAAATGGCCTCGGTCAATATGTCGGACTCACACGAACCGGTTATTCCTCCAGGAGCAATTGCCGTATCTCATGAGCAGGGGATATTCATGTTTGACCAAGTTATGGATCTTACAGAAAAGATTTCAATTATCGACACAGACAGGCAATACAAAGAGAATCTGGGTTACATGGAGGAGTTCAACAGAATTATGCTTTCTTATGGGCAAAAACTTGGAGATATTGAGAGAAAGGCAGCCGATTGCCAGACAGAAGCCTGTGCAATGAAATATAAGATTGAGACATGTAAACTAAAACAGGATACATATCAGACTGTCAACGCATTATTCATGAAGTGGTACCGCTGCATTATAGATTTTAATACCCGGAATCAGAAGACAATAAACGATATTTATGGTTTCTCTCAACCATGGATGGACAGGACGATTTCTGAAAATGAATATGTATTAATGGAATACAGGAGACTTCTATCCTCTTACAGCATTATACGCTCATCAATTAACGCCGCCTTGGCAAATTACGTTCATTTCGACGTAAATGACGAATGCCTCTCTATGAATATAGAAGAGATGAAGGAGCAACTCCGGCAAATGGAACTGGAGGAGGTACGCATGACAGACCCGGCCAAATGTGAGAATAGTCCCAAGATTGTAATATCCATAGTTTATTGTGAGCTTGCATTGGATTGCAGCAGTGTTGAAGCCGGATGTACCAAAGGTGTCTCCGGTTCTGTCAAGAGAGATTTCGTAAAAAACGAGACAACGATCTTTGTAGGTGTAGGCGGAGATGTTGACGCAGGTAGTGTTGCCGCGGGAGGAAAAGCTGGAGTATATGTAACTATTCCGGATAGTGGTACCGGTTTTGATGCCGGCGCAAAAGTGGAGACACAGGTGATAGGAAAAGCCGGATTCAGCGGAGCAGGTATGAATACAGAAACAACAATGAGTATATTTTCCGCTCCAAAAATTCAGGTTACACCGGTTGTTGTCCCCTTAATTATCCCGGATTAAAATAGGTCACGAAGTCTTGCTTTTTAAATAAATCTGAGTAGAATTAATAATATTCTGCCACACACTATATGCAGCAAGACCAACCGAAACAAGCGGATTTAGATATTCGAATGCAAGCCACATAGCAATCGCTGTATTCTTTTGTCCTAACCCCTGAGTCCCGACAACCTTGTTGCCAAAGCGGGCTCCTATTGCATGCCCGGCTACAAACTGGAACACACATGCCACCAACGAGATGGCAGCAAGACCTATCTCAACAGGAATCATATCTAAAGGCTGCGCCAACACAAAAGTGGTAGCCTTACCTATCACAAGAACCAAAGTTATACTCCAGAGATAAAATGATATTCCATGATGTTTTTGCAGGAATGAATCAGCTTTCGGAAGATATTTCTTGAAAAGATATGCAAAAATAAGAGGGAGCAAAATAAGTGGAATAATCTGTCTGGCAATCATCCATGATGTCGCCAAAAAGGGGACTCCTTGCGTTCCTCCCACAATTGGCAGCAGGAATGGAGCCAGTATTGCTATGGCCACATAACTGACCAGGGTAAATGAGACCAGCACAGCAATGTTTGCCCCCAGCATAAGAGCTATTACAGGTGCAGAAGTTGCAACGGGACATATCAAACATATAAAAGCCTGTTGGGCAAAGAGAGGATTCCAGTAATAGAGAGCCAGATATGAAAGGATGGCTGCGGCATACTGAAAAATAATCATAAACACCGGCATACGGGACACTTTAATCTCCTTAAAATCAAGCTTACTGTATGTAGTAAGAAGCATCAAAGCTATAAAATAGGGAATGGATTCATTAGCCGGGATTACTATTTCGGGAATAAATACACCTGAAAGGATTCCAATGAGCAATCCAACCGGCATAACAATACTTTTGGACTTTTGTGAATGGGACATTGTTTGCACTTAAGGGATGCAAAGGTAAACAAAAGTCTAAAATTCCACAGAAATCTCTATTGTAGGTAGTATAGTACCGGTTGTATTATCTATGTTCCCTGAACTCAGAAGGATATCCTGATTTACATTCTGGTGATTGAGTACATTTTGTTGAAGTCACACCTACAAAAAATTTCTCCTAATCAGTCATTAAGCATTGTTATAAACCAATCATAAACAGAAGTAAATACCTTCTCCGAGCTACTGTTAAAAAGATCTACTCGTATTTTCAGAAGGACTCTCTTCTTTTTCTTTAATTCTTCAACAATAGTCTCTGTTGTAGAATCAGTTATGGCCGCTTTTGAATAAATCACCCCATTCGCTGGTTTGTTAAACTTCACTTCCACTTTTCTGACAACAGGTATGAGAGGAAGATTATATACGGCAAAATGTTCAAGGAGAAACTGGCCGCTCGTAGCCTCAGCTAAAGCAAATAAAGCACTAGCATGCACAGTACCTAAATGATTAAGGTATTCAGCTTTGCTTTCTAACATTAATATAAATTCTGCAGGCTTATCTGTTTTCCGTAATCCGACAAACTTGTTATAAGGAATCTCTAGTATATTCATATTTTTTATCTTTAACATTAATTATAAAATAAAGCACAACTAATATCGCTACTCCGGCTGTCAGAAGAAACGCTGCTGTTGCACCCAGACTGTACCATATCACTCCGGTTATTGAACTTGCCAGCATGGTACAGATACTTTGCAATCCGGAAAATGTACCAATCGCTGTTGCAGTATCTTTTTTGTCAGATATATTTGAGATCCATGCCTTTGCAACCCCTTCTGTCGCAGCAGCATATATGCCGTAAAGGAAAAATAATGCGAAGAAAATATATAAATTGGTGTTCAATGCCATTCCGAAGTAAACAGCAGAAAAGACCAGAAGTCCGGAAACAAAAATCGTCTTGAGCCCTATCTTATCGGCAATTATGCCAATAGGAAAGGCAAATAATGCATATATAAGATTATAAAATATATAAACCCCTACGACCGATGTATCATTCAGCCCGGCCTCTTTAATCTTTAACAACAAAAACACATCCGAACTGTTAAAAAGAGTGAATACCAACAACCCTATAACAAGCTTCTTGTAACTGGCCGGACCGACTTTCCAATAACCTAAAAATGAGAAGAACCCTGTTCTGACTTTGGATTTCTCTGTAGGCTTTTTTCTCTCCTTCAGACACAAGGAGCTTGCCACAGCTAACAGACCCGGAATAAACGCAATTAAAAAGAGTGTTTTATAGTCTTCGGGCCTGAACCAAAGATAGAGTAAAGCAAACAAGGGGCCTAGCACAGCACCTAACGTATCCATAGAACGATGAAATCCGAACACTTTTCCCTTAGTCTCCGGGGTTGCCTCGTCCGACAAAATGGCATCCCTCGCCCCGGTTCTGATACCCTTACCAAATCGATCAATGGTACGGGCAAAAAATATCCATAACGGATATACAAAGAGAGCCATCATAGGCTTGGATACAGCACTAAAAGCATAACCTAACTGAACAAATGGGACTCTTTTAGCTGTATTATCCGACAGTTTCCCGAAATAACCCTTGCTCAATCCGGCTGTCGCTTCGGCCAACCCCTCCAAGATACCAATCAGAACAACAGAGAATCCTATTGTTTTAAGATAGATTGGCATTACAGGATAGAGCATTTCGCTTGCCGTATCAGTAAGCAGGCTCACTAAAGATAAAACCCATACAGTTCGGGTAATATATTTCATTTAATTACAATTAGTGCAACAATCTTTTAAAACTGTACCAAACTCTATTTGGATTGTTGTATGTCCTATATTGAATTTTTCATGTAAGGATTCTTGGATCTCCTGTATGAAAGAGCCGTCTGTCTGAACTGATGTTATAATATGTACCGAGAGCGCCACTTTTGTAGTGCTCATAGCCCAGATATGTAAATCGTGAACATTTTGAACCCCTTTTTGTGACAGGAGGAAATCCCTTACTTGATCTACATCAATCTGCTTGGGAACAGCATCCAGCGCAAGATCGACCGAATCTGTGAACAGGTTCCAGGTACCCCATAAAATCACAGCTATTATCAAAAAGCTGGTTATCGGGTCAATCCACTGCAACCCGGTTATGTTAATCAACAGACCGGCCACAACCACTCCAAGAGAGACACCGGCATCAGCTGCCATATGCAAGAAAGCTCCCTTTATATTCAAATCCTCTTTCTGCCCTTTCATAAAGAGGAGTGCTGTCAAAGTATTTATTACCACTCCTATGGCTGCCACAATCATTACCGGAGTACCGGCTACAGGTTCCGGATTATACAACTTTTCCACGGCATCCCACCCTATAGCTGTCACAGCTCCAAACAATAACAAAGCATTTAAAATTGAGACTAATATTGTGGTTTTTCGTAACCCGTAAGTATATTTCCCTTTCGGTTTTATAGTGGCCAGGCGGGATGCCGTCCAGGCAAACACCAGACCAAGAACATCGCTTGCATTATGCCCTGCATCTGCCAGTAAAGCAGATGAGTTTGCAATCAGACCGTAAATAATCTCTACAGCGACAAACGCGATGTTTAGCCCTATCCCCAGGGCAAAGGCTCTGCTGTAGTCGTTTTCTCCGGCATTACCATGTGAATGTTCGTGAGAATGTGCCATAAATAAATCTTTATTTACCTACAGCAAATTTAATAAATGTCCCTTTATCTAATTCATCAAAAGCAAGGTTTAACTCCTCATTTGTGTTCATCACTATAGGTCCGCCCCATGCCACCGGCTCCTTCAGCGGTTTCGCCGCCAGCAACACAAACCGCGCACCTTCATTACCGGAACGAACGACTAATGATTCGTTTGTACTGCTTCCACTCTCTGATGAAGTAAACAGTATGGCGCAAGCTTTATTTTCAAATTCATTAAGAGAGTCGTTTGCTGCAAGAGTACCATCCAGCAGATATATGAACAATGTCTCGTCATTGGGCGTTTCAGAATAGGTCCATGTAGTATCAGGTGTAAGCTTTACATCCAGATATTTCACCTTTACATACTTCCCTTCGAAATGGCCTTCCACACCTTTATAGGAACCGGAGACAATTCTCACTTCAGCACCATCTTCCTCCACAACAGCAACCATCTCTTTGGTTATATCCCCGTAAGAAGGATCTGACATTTTATCCTTTGCAGGCATATTGACCCATAGCTGGCACCCCATCATCCTTGCCGAAGCTTTGGGCATCTCTTGATGAATGATGCCTGAACCCGCTGTCATCCATTGGCATTCCAGGTCACCAATTACACCCTCATTCCCCAGACTGTCCCCATGTTCAATTTTACCTTCAATTAAATAAGTTATAGTTTCTATACCTCTGTGAGGATGCCAAGGGAAGCCCTTTACGTAATCATTCGGGTCCGTCGAATCAAAACCATCAAGCATCAGGAATGGATCAAAACACCTGATATTCCCGGGCCCCAATACTCTTCTCAGGTGCACTCCCGCTCCGTCAACTGCAGCCCGGCCTCTGACAATCTGGTTGGCAATCCTTCTTTTCATAAGCAATAATACTATTTAAAATCCACAACAACACCAAGTTGCAATGAGGATGAAAGGAAACTATTCGGAATTATTAACGTTTTGGTATTAAATTCAATGTCCGATGTTGCACTTATGAAAAAATTCTTTGACAACTTGAAGTTAAATCCAAAATTCAAAGAAGATGAGATTTTTCTTAGCCCATAGAAATTTAACCCGTAAGCTATGCGCGGCTTAATAACACCTTTAGGGTAAATATACTCAAAATGGCATGGTATCTTTATGTAACACTCTTCACCTCTAAAATCTACCGGGGAGAGGATAAGACCTGTCCTAAAATACAACTTCTCATTTGTCCTAGGCATCCATATATGTACAGTAATACCACCTTGCATATATGACATTGATTTCAAATCGTCACTCTCCTGATAATTTATAATTCCGCCGGAAATTTCAGGTAATATTTTAAATAATGATGCTTTATTCTCATAGATAATACACTTCTCCCCGTAACAAACTACATTATGATAATATTCCGCCAGTTTTACCAAATTTTTATGCTCAGGTTTCTTTATTGTCTTTATCCTTGATTCCATTACAGGTGCATCATGCATATAAGTGTACAGCAACCCGAGATGCCTGGTTGTCTCATAATATACCTCCTTGCCGTTAACATATTTTTTTCCTTCTTCATACGGAAGTTCAGCAAGTTTCATATTATCCTTGTCAATATAATAGTGATTGCCGTAGTCGTCACGCAAATAATAAATATTAACCTTTCCCTTTATAAGGCATTCAAGAAATACTTTTTTATTATTTACCTCTCTGGAAATATAGTACTTGCCGTCAATAAAACGATAAGCAATTATATCTCCGGGGTAATATTTTACCACACTTTTATCATCCGTCATAAATTTACATACACTGCCCATTAACAGATCTCCCCGATAGTCAATCTGTCCGTAAATTGTATCTCCGGGTGCTTTAATAATATAGCCGGGTTTAAAATTAGATTGGGCATATACCAATCCTGTCGAGAGAAGTAATCCTAATAAAAGTAATCCTTTTAGTTTCATTGTTATTCCGTTTAGACATTTAAAGTGTAAATATAATAACAATTTACTGAATATGAATCACTTTACAGATGTTTTTTACTTAGAGCGAAGTATTTAAAAAATCTCCGTCAATAATAAGGAGTTTTGTTCCATCTTTTGTCCTTGAGCGATGAGAACTCATGTCATCCGACACAATATATGTCATCCCTTTTGTTAAGCGGAAGGAACTTCCATCTTCTGATTCACTTATAAATTCTCCCTCAAGGCAATGAACTATATGACCCTTTCGGCACCAGTGATCTGCAAGATACTCTTCTGAGTATTCAACTAATCTGATTCTCAGGCCGGGCAGCTGTAATGTCTGCCAATAAGCCGTACCGGATTCTCCTTTATGGCTGGTTTTCGCAATTCCCTCCCAATCAATTGTCTGGAAAGGAAAACCTGAATTGACATTCATATTAATCAAGCTTTAAGTATTGTGAAGTGTTTTTAACAGCGGAATAAAAGTAATTTAATGCCGCCAAAAAGCTATTCTGAACATCTTTTGCACAAACGACCTCTCCGTTAATCTCAAGATTTCTGGTCGCACAAGCATCGCCAATAAGAGTGATATTAAAACCCAGATCTTTTGCAGCCCTGGTTGTGGCATCTACACACATGTGGGTCATCATTCCGCAGATTACCAGATCAGTAATATTAATTGCCTTAAGATAATCCAGAAGCTCTGTTTCTCTGAAACTGTTTGGAAAGTGCTTTATTATAACCTTTTCTCTCTCCATTGGTTGTATTAAAGGGTGTATTTCAGCTCCCGCTGTACCGGGCAGAAAGAATGTGGCAGCAGGATTAGCTGCAATATGCTGTATAAATATCACAGGCAGCTTTTCAGCCCTGAACCTCTCCAGAACACGTTTTGCATTTGTACACGCCTCGTCAGGATTCACAAGGGTCATAGCTCCTTTGTCAAAATAGTCGTTTTGAATATCGATTATCAACAATCCCTCTCTCATATTATTCTTCATATTTCAATTTACTGTAAACCTCCACATCCGTAAAGATGTTTCCTGACAACAATTCACCTTGTCTCTCAACTCCCTCAAACTTAAATTCCAGCCTTTTTGGAATGTTCTTACTAGGGACATTGCCCACAGCACATTTTATTTGAACCCTGTTTATATCAAGATCATTAAAAGCATATTGACAAAGTTTTTCAACAGCCCTGGTCATAACTCCCTGTTTTTGGAATTTCTCAGAAAGCCAGTAACCTATTTCAGTTTTCTTATTAAGCCTGTCAGTATCTTTAAAACCTATCAATCCGGCAAATTCATCAGATTTTCTAATTGTAAATACATATTCATGTTTATCCTCCGGAGCAGAGATAACAGAATCAACAAATGCCTCCGAATCAGACTCAGCTTTTGTAAACTCAACAAAAGGCAACCATTTGCTCAGATACTCTCTCTGAGTGTCTATAGTTCTAAAAATATCCTTTGCATCAGACCGTTCAATTTGTCTCAACACAAAATTGTCATCTATCTTTATTGTCATAATGTTTCTCTGGAAAATTCTATTTCTCTAAAAAGTTATTGACCCTTCTTTCTGCGTTTTCTCTCAGATTATAGTAATAAAATGGGATGTCAAAACTATGATAAACACCCAGCCCCATAGCTCCGGAAATTTTATACATTGCATTTTCGTCTACGCTGCTACACTCGACAACTCCCTTTGCCAGATTTACCTTAGCATCGGCAACATTCATGATTTTCCCCGAATTCCCCTGGCTATCAACAGGTAGATATGAGCCCAGATTCGCCGAGGCTGGTGCTAAGGTCTCATCCCTTCTCCAGTTTATCGGATTAATTACTATCCCTTTAATATTCCCGACAACGATGTTTGATCCCGGTGCCACAGAGGGAGATTGTGTGTTATATGATACAATCACACCGGTATCATCTGCTCCTTCAGCAAACTTCAGATGTTTGTTCTCATTCATATATACGGCTGTTACAGGATATCCTATCACGTATGCACAGACCATGCGTGAATATACTTCCGGATGATCTTTCATATAATCCTTCAAGACAAATAACAAAGCATTTGCCCCCTGTGAATGACCGACAAGAATATATGGTCTTCTGTTATTATAGTGCTTTATAAAGTAATCGAAAGCCGCAACAACATCTTTTGCAGGAATACTGTCAATAATATCCCATCTTTTTCCTTCGGGTTTAGACAGGATAAAACCGGCATCTGCCTGTCTGTAATAAGGGGCGTATATATTCCCGACAGTTGCGAAAGCCGTGGCTTGTCTGTTGAATGCGCTCTGAGAACCAATAAGCATCATAGGGTTGTCGATTGCACAATAGTTTGACTCAGCAGGATCCGTTTTGTACCATGCAGTAGGGCATACATAGAACACATCTGCTTCCTTCGGGTTGTCTGTTGGAAGAGAGAGCCAATGTTCCTGGTTCGAATAATCAATAACAGAGTCCTGAGTTGAACGGTCACTTTTCTCACAAGAAAGAATTGATATTAATAGAGCAATTACAAAGAATAGATGATACATTTTTGAGGAGGTTTTCATAAAAGATTTTGATTTTAAATTTAGCAAAAAAGTTAATAATCAGGATTTTTGATATTTAATTATTTTCCGTATACAATTCATATTATTACAACGGATATAACAAAAAACAATTATTGCTTTATACAAAAAGACCAATGAGTATGAACAATTTTCCATTGACCGTCAGCTTCAAGTCTGTATACTTCTGTACAATTCCATTTAGAAACTCCTTCAGCTTTGTATGAATGAAAATTAAAAGTCAAAACTGCCATATTATGCGCAGCAACAACCTGAGGGTTAATCATCTCATATTTATGAACTTCATCAGCCTTTTTTATCGGTTCATAATATTTCTTGAGATTTTCAATCCCGTCCAGTCTCTGTGACAAAGAGGGGTCAAAGTATGACACATCCCCGGCTGAAAGATTAATATACCCGCTCGGATCCCCGTTATTCCATTTCTCCAGTGCCGCTTTTTCCAAAGCTATGATTGCTTCGGAGATGTCTGATTTTAAATTTTGCGAAAAGCTCATTTGTGAAAATAATTAAAAATTCATTGTATCATATATACCAGCCATTGTATCAGAACAGGCCTCGCCCTTTTCCTATCCGATTACCCAAGCGATAGCTGCCTCAAGGGTATAAAATGGTTTGGAACAATAACCATCGTCTTTTGCTTCAACAAGTATCGGTATCACTATATCTCTGGGATTCTCTGTGAGTATTGCTATTCTAAAGTTACCGAATACATCAATATGTTTTTTATAGAAATCAGCAATTCTATAGTGGTGATCAATCTTTATACTAAAATTAGATTGTCGATAATCTAAAATAAACCCTTTCCTTTCTTTGGGTATCAAATTATTCTGAAATGCATATTCCCAAGAAGATTCAATATCTTCAATCGTAATCAACCCATAATAGGTTTTATACAATATTCCCATTGAACTATCATAATGATATTTAAATTTCTCATCCATACATAACAATATGAGTATAAAAATACATCAACTGATTGAATTATGCACAAATATCATTATACTTCTTTCTTTACATTATCATCTCCATGTAATATCAATCGGATTTCGTCTCGGGATTGAAGTCACTTTATAACTTGAATATCCAAATAGCATCGGACAAGCAGCATTGCGTCCTTCCGGTATTAACAACAAATCTTTCAATGGCTTATAAGCGTCTAATGCCATTTTCACAAATCCGGCCCAGCAAGTTCCGATACCAAAAGCAGGGGAGGCAATATCAACATGTGTCAAGGCTATAATTGCCTCCGTAGGATCATCAATCGGATCTGTCGGAGTATGAGCAAAAAGCAAATGAGGGGCGTTATGGCAGATTAAGTCCACACCATTATCCCAGGCTGTAATCAAGACCGACACATAGCCTGCGAGAGGGTGAGATGTGTTTTGAATTATTCTCATCCAATCAATTGTTAGTCCTGCTATCTGCTTTACTTCTTGCGGATTATGAATCACAAGCCATTTCACAGGTTGCCCATTCCCTCCTGAGGCAGCATAACGCGCAACATCAATAATACTGGCAATCAACTCCTTTTCTACAGGCTTCGATTTGAAATGCCTTACAGAACGTCTCTGTTTGATATATAGTGCTAATTTTTGCGGATCTATCCGGGCTTCGGAAGATGTATAATTAATCTTTTCACAAGGGAGAAAATCCAGGGTAAGAACTTTTTGTGGGCAGAAAGCTTCACAATGGCCACATTTAAAACAGTAATCCACCTTCTCGGGAGGAATTGTCGGATAACCGGAATCTGCATCCTTATCAATAATGTTCATAACGCAGACAGTTGCGCAAATATTGCATCTGGTGCAATTTTTCTTGTCAATAATAATTTGTGACATATAACTTTTATCTGTTAACCTTCTGTATGGCGTTCGTCCTGAAGTTGCCCCCAACACTTCCATCCTTTCTCGCGTAAAATTAAATTATCATTTTTAAGCATAGAGTAATACTGAAAAAATTCATTAAAGTACTCACAAGGGTAACTCTCACAAAGCGCACACATCTCAACACCCTTCTCTTTAGCACACATTCTGACTTTACACGCCGGATTTCCACTTCCTTCCCTACAAGATATACATATTCCGTCAACAGACATCCCTTTCAAAAACGACCAAAACTTTTCACCATCAGGAAAAAATGACATGATTCCTTCGAATCCCAGTTTTTGCATCTCCTCATACAAAACTTTTGCAGCTGGTTCAACCTTCACCTTTACCGGACAGTTCTCACAATAAAGACCGCAGTAACAAGCGTATTTTCTATCCATTTTTCAATCATTAAATTTTTAACCAAATTTCTTCCCCTTTTTAAATTGCGTTAATTCAGAAATATTTCAATCTTTTTCTCATTTACATTGTACACATATTTACCCGTGTACGAAGGGCAACAATGCGCATCATCATTTGTATATAATTTAAAATCACCCTTTATGCCATTATCATATAAAATCGTTACTGACTCGTTGAAGTATGAATCAGTTACCTCTTTCAATTTTTCTGACTTCCTCTTTTCATTGTACTTGTCCAGAATTGACAGCCTGATCTCTTGCATTAGATCTGAAGTGTATGTACCATTAGCATATACAATCCTTGCAAATGACGGGGTATCTCCGTTATGTCCTGTGCAATTCTCACTGATAAAATATAACAGTAAATCTTGTTTACCGTCTCCATCAAAATCTGCTTTAAAAGTACAAACGCTCTTGTCATCCGCAGGGAAAGCATCCATTAGTCCCGGATTTTTCTTTGACCACTCTGAAGCCTTTTGACTTGAACTATCCTTATAACTACAAGGTGCCCCAATCATCTTCTCATTTATCAGTTCATTTTTCCACTTTTCTATTTCCTTCTTGGAATCTATCTGGTTCACCGAGGTTTCACAAGAACTAAAAAACAAGCCAGATAGTAGTATTGCAAGTAGCAGGACCATCTTTTTAATCAAACAATTATACATTTTCTTTTTTAATTTTTCTACCACAAAATCCTGTCCAAATTGTAATGTTTTATTAAATTCCTAGAATAATCAAAATCCGCCCGAGTAAATTTATCACAACTCCGGACAGAGTAATAATTTCGCCCACACTCCTGAGCTGGCTGACACTCCTTTGAAGCTTTTCAGTTTCAGAATTTGCGGCTTTAATAAGTTGTTCATACTGATAGTTATTTCTGTCGAGTTGTCGTCTGACTATTTCAAAATATGCATCTCTCAATACGTTATGCTCATTAAGAACTTTGTCAACAGCTTCACGGCCTCCCTCTTTGTAAGCTAATTGCAGAATCTCGGATCTTTTATTGTTAAACTCCCCGATAGTCTGGGATAATAACACTCTTAGATGCTCCTCCATTTTATTCGAGTTTTAAAAGTTGATCGACCGTTTTCAGCCTGTTAATCACTCCTGAAATATCCGTTTTTGACCTAGACATTTCAATATGTATCTGATTCAATTCCCTTAAAGCCTTGCCAAAATTATCCAGCTGCCTCTTTATATCGTTTTTCTGCCTGACAATTTCATCACGTTTCTCAAGTCTGTACAATAGAATTAATATTGAATCTTCATTATATGGCTCTTTAGAGGAAGATGAAATCTTCTTTACATTATATTTTTTGGGGTCTACAGAATTCAGCCCGGTCAGGTAGTGATCGTATATCCCGTCAATATATCTGTCCCAGGCCTTACGGTCCTCTTCCCAAAGCGTAATATAGAGAGAGGTTAAACGAAATAGTATCTCATTATGAACCTTTATCTTTTTTACCTGCATTGCCTGAGTGATCATTTTTGCAACTTCAGGTAATTTAGACGAAACTGCCGATGGCAAGTCGGGCAGCTTTTCAATTGAATTGTAGCTCTGCTGCAATGAAATTACAGCTTCCCTGGTTTTGTCACCATATTTACTGTCAGTCAAAAGAGTAAAAGTAGTGTAAGTATTCATGAGGCTTCGGTAGGCCTCTGCTCTTGAGGCAAACTGCCCCGAAAAATCCTGCACTTTTGTGTCAGGTAATGCCATCTCAGATGGATTAGGGTCAGTTAAAACTTTTACTTTGTCTTGTTGAGATTTGTCAATGTAAACCTGTTGAGACAGCAGTGAGTATATGTCCAGAGCCTTTTGGGATACCTCAGCACCTGCCTTGGCCGCCTTCTCTCCCAATTCAATACTCTTTATTGACGCACATGACGTCAATAAAAGAATGACAAAAAGTTTAAATATATTTTTCATATCTATTTTTGGGTGCATTAGAGAGTGCAATTTTCCCACACAAAATCGAATGACCTTAGAATCACGATTTTGCTTTATAAAGATATAAATATTATTTCTTAAATAAAACACGGATTGTGCTAAAAATAAATCCACATATTATTACTAACGAAGTAGTTATGCAGTACGAATAAGCTTTTCAGGACTATTTTTATCTCTTTAGCTTGTCTGCCGTAATTATCCGGAATGTAAATGAGTTAATTGTCAGCAAAATACCTCTTGACTCATTTGTAATGTATATATTTTTCCCCTTTCTTAAAAAGTTATTCAAATCGGATTCCTCGATTGTCGTTAAAATCAGTTCTTCAATTTTGTCTTTTGATAGTTTAATTTGCAACTTCTTATTTATTCTTTCATAAACAAGATCGGTATAACAGATTTTTTCTAGAATTTCATCTTTAATATTTCTCATTATGGAATTTCATTTTCAATGTAAGTTATTTTCCAACTCTATTGTTGACAGGGTTACAGAACTCGAATTAAAACCATTTGGGAAATGGATTCTTACTTTCTGAATATATATCCTCGCTGCATTAAGTAAATCATTTCTTCGTTTTAAGTCAGTCTCAGTGGTTCCTTTCTTGTAATAATAATTAGCCAGAAGCTGATATATCCAGGCTGTTCTATGTTCACAATATCCTCGCGCAGTATCATAGCATAATCGCGGATTTGTCACGTCCTTCAGCTGTGGCCCTATTGAATCCTCTATTTTAATGTACATTTTAAAAAACTCAAGAAATCTATCCTCAACATTCAGCAACCTGTAGACCTCTCCTTTAAAATAAATCGCATGCCCATTGAGTGAATCAATTGCCAACATGAAATCTATTATAGGAATTACATCTTTGAAATCATCCGGCACATAGTCTTTGTGCTTTTTATCTGTTACTGAATGAATCTGATCTCTGAGGATTTTAGAAGATGCAGCAAGAACAGTATCTTTTTCTCTTTGCGATGTATTTAAGACAGAATTAAGAAAATCGCTATTTTGGATTAAAGAAAGGGATATCTGTCCGGGCTTCAGATTCATCTCTCTTTTATTCTGGGCAACAGACCCCACGGAACACGAAAACATAAGGAAAATCAGACAGAATGTTATATTTTTCAAATTATTATTACAAGTATTCATAACTATCTGTTTGTTAAATATCAGTCACTATTCTCCTTTATGAGTGGCAATTATTTATAACGCATCCGAAATCAAAATTTAATCGGGAATCATCTCGGCAATATTATGCCTAGATTTTTAAAGTTTTATTCCAAAATTAGAATAAGAAAAAGTCCCGCTACCATGTTTTAGCAATTTTCTTTTATACAAATCTGTAAAAGCTTTATCCATATCCTTTATAATTGACACAGGAACGTTCAAATCGTGATGCCCCGGCAATATTTTCTTTACCGGTAACAACAACAACCTTTTTATCGAATTCATATAGGCAATAGGATCTGTTGACGGATAATAGGCGAACAACTCTCCGATATAAATCAAATCGCCGGTGTATAAATACCCTTTCTCTTTTTCAAAAAAACATATATGTCCCGGAGAGTGCCCCGGTGTATGTAAAATCTCAATTGTCCGTCCTCCCAGCTCAATTGTATCATTATCTTTCAAAACCCTTGTAGGCACTCCTTCAAACAGATAATAATCATTTACATCAAAATTCTTGGGAAAATCACACGACTCTTCTATTAAAAAATTTCGTACTTGTTCTATTGTCAAAGGAAAGCCACCATTTATCCATTCAACCTCGGCTTCATGTACATAAAAATCAGGGAAATACTTATGTCCTCCAAAATGATCGTAATGCACATGTGTCGTAACCGCCGTAACCGGTTTATCTGTCAACTTACTTACTTGGTCCCGAATATTCTCAACCCCAAGTCCGGTGTCTATCAATAAACATCTTTCTGCCCCATTTAGCACATAGCAATGAGTCTCCTCCCAGTGTTTATATTCACTTATTACATATGTATTGCTGTCGATCTCTTCAATCGTGAACCAATCTTTATTCATTATTCTGATATGGTATAATTTAATCTTGTACTAAATTGGTTATATGCACATGATACATTGAAGGCGTCTCTTTCACTTTTTCTTATATTTATAAATACTCTCTCCGCTTCTGAGAACCATCTCTTTATCAGTCAATTTTTCAACAATATATGTTATTTTGTCTGTTGAGGATGTTCCATTCCCGATACTCTCTACAGTAAAGGTTATCTGATTATCTTTTACACTCCAGTTTTTATACAGCAGCGTTTTCATATTATCCGAACGCGCCGTGCCATCTTTAAAAAGTGTAAAGTGCAATGCAGACGGGGAAGTGTCTTTCCACGATCCTGTTAACAATTCCTGTCCGATTGCAGTACGTTTTCCATGATTATCACAAGAAAACGACAAAAGTGAACATGCACATAAAAGAAGCACTTGCAGTATTTTGGTCTTGATTGCTGATATTTTCATGCTTTTCCATTTATATTATTTTCCTTAATCTCTACAACCATTTTTTAAGATAAATCATATCAACGAGTTGGATATCTCCATCAAACATTGGATGATTGTAATTATTCGTAAAAAAATTATTGATACGGTGTGATCTTTCAAATCCGCAACTTTCATAAAACGACATTATCCAGGGGATTTCGCCTGTTCCGACAATCATTGTCCTGTAGTCGTTTTTGTAAAGATCTGAAATGAAATTAATCAAAGTCCTGCCATACCCTTTGCCTTGAAATTTCTCGTAAGTTGCTATGTTTTTCAACTCACATGTCTCACTGTTTACTTGCACTACAACACAGACACTTTTTAAATCATCGTCATACAATGCGAACAAATCCCCACCCGGCAAGTACTTGTCAATCATATCCTCTTGCTCGTCTGCCAACAACAGTAAGTCAAGAAACTGTTTCTTGTTTTCTGTAATTTTTTCGATTTTCATTATATCTTCTTCCCGATATAAAACATATAGCCGTAATAAGCTTTATATTTATAATAGAGCTCGGCCTCATACTGCATGGAGGCAATAAATTCTTCGACAGCCTCGTTACCTTTATACTTTTTAAGAAACGACTCTCGCCTCGATGCCTGCCATGTATAATAGTCCGTCCATATAGTCTCGGGCAAGATATAGGTGGCTACCGGAAGATAACCGGCTTTTTGCATCTGGGCAACCTTATTCGGAATCGTGTCTATTTCGGGATAGGCTTTTTCCCAGAAATCCTGAATTTCTGCAGGTCTCTCTTCACTAAACCATGTATTCTCTGTAACAGCGATATAGCCCCCTTTTTTCAGGAACTTTCGCCACTCGTTCAGACCACGCTCAAACCCAATATTATAAATCGCTCCTTCCGACCAGATCAAGTCTAACTCCTCCTCTCCGAAGGGAAGGTTTTCCATATTTCCGACAATACCCCTTACTCTCCCCTGAAAATTTCTATCTCTTGCATTTTGGTTAAATTGATCAATAAAACCAGACCATGTATCAACACCGATAATCTCACATGGTGTACTCTCTCCCAGCACCAGAGTCTGACCTCCGGTCCCGCAACCAATATCCGCAATTTTTGACTTTTTGTCAAGACCCTCTATAAAGCCTAGTGCCTTGAGAGTCTCCTCTTTATTACCCGGCCCCTGACGTTCCGTATTTGAAAAAAATTCATAAATGATATTCAAATCAAAATCATGAATTGTATGTTTTTCACTTTTCACTTTTCACTCCTCACTTTTCACTTTTCACTCCTCACTTCTCACTTCTCACTATTCACTATTCACTATTCACTATTCACTATTCACTATTCACTATTCTCACTCTTCACTTACATATTAAAATTTATACCCTACTCCAACCATTATTCCCAACTCAATCAGCCCATATTTCTTACTTAAAAACAGGTGTCTTTCAATTTTCGGATTTATATAAAATGAGAAATTTTTGCATTCATATTTACCTCCGATTCCGAACCCAATTCCTGCTCCAAAACCAGAAAATGTGTCTGATTTTGCTTTTTGATAATCAAGCATTATCCCCTCATTTATATAGAAATATTTTCCTAAACTGTGATTCAAATAAAATGGGACAGTAACAAGTTTAAAATCCTCAATATGTGATGCATCTTGTATTGGATCACCAACCGGAGCCGGTTTTATTTCCAATTTTCCGACCAGATAGTCTATTCCTGTTTCGATTTTTAGTTTTGGTTTATTGTTGATGCCAGTAAAATACCGAATCCCAATAGAATTATTATCCCGCAGGGAACCTGAGGGCGCACCCCTAAGAGATCCGTTTCTTATAATGCTGAATGTCGCCTGGCCGGCAGACCTGCCATAAAAGACAGCTATCTCACTCTTGGACTGAGCAAAAGTTGAGGTATAGAATAAGATAAAAATAATTAGTAAAAGTTTTTTTTTCATATAGCTGTATCATTTTTTGTTAATAGATTAATCGTATGTTGTGCCAACCTCATATCACCCCACATTCCATTATTTAGAAAAATTCGCTCTGAAAGTTTAGAAATAAAAAGTTCGTCACTGAGTTTTGTAACATTTTATATTTCTAATCTATCTAATTTATTACTTAACAAATATATAGAATAATTCAAAAACATACAATATTGTTCTATAATATATTACGGATAGGTTCTTGACTTCTATCACTGGATTAAGGATTGTATGGAATCGAGACATTAAATGTGGAACCTTTGCCATATTCACTTTCCACCCGGATTTTACCCCCGTGCTTTTCAATCAACTCTTTGCATAATAGCAATCCGAGACCCGTACCCGATTCATTTTGTGTTCCTCTTGTTGATTTATTCTGATCTATCAGGAATAGCTTCTCGATTGTATCAGGTGGAATTCCCACACCGTCATCGGAAACAGAGATCAAATACTCATTAGTTTGTTTTAAAACTGATAGCACGATATGTCCATCTCGGTGTGTAAATTTTATTGCATTAGAGATTAAGTTACACAATATGGTGCGAATCATATTTTTATCCGCAAAAATCACTGTATTACCAGAAGTATTAATTGTAAAAAATATTTTCTTTTGCTTAAGTGCCCCTGCAAATAAATTTTCGGTTTCTTTAACAAGACCGTTCAGGTCAAAATAACCGGGTTTGAACTCCATCATGCCGGTTTGAGCTCTTGACCAGTCCATCAGATTCCGCAATAAATCCATCGTGCTGTTAACGGATTGATTGATAATCATAGCATACTCCCCAACCGTCTCATAATTTTTTTCCTCGACTTGTTCTAGGATGAGATCGCTGAAACCTTTAATTGAGTTGAACGGATTGGTCAGGTCGTGAGCAATGATAGAAAAAAATTTATCTTTCTGAGCATTACTGTCATGCAATGCCTTATTCTGTTGTAAGATCTGTTTTTGTTGTAAAATCCTGGTAAGTCTTGAATGCCATAAAATCAAAGATAAACACAAGCCAATTGCCGTGATTGATATACCATTGACCTGATTTGATATCAGCATATCCTGATTCAATTGCGTTTGAGAAATTGCGAAGTAATATAAAGCGTATGATGCAGTATAATATATTACTGAAATTGTCGGTCGTATTTGAAAAAACAGGCCAATCAAAATTGTCGTATTAAGGAATGGGGTGATAGCCGGCGTTACAAACTGATCAAATGCGGTAAGAGCTATCCCCAGGATGAGCACAAACGACAACAATACATGAGTGTAAACTATTGATGTCTTGCTGTTTCTTTTTCTACGAAAGATAGAAAAATATAGATATACCCCTGAAACTATTGCTACAATAAGTAAGGACAGATGTGTATAAATAATCGATTTTACCCATTGCCGCTCAACTCCGGCTACAAATTCCAGTTTTTGCGAAAAAAGTATAATATGTACTATACTAACAGGTATGGCCATCAGGGAAAGATAGAATACCCGGCGCGTATTTTCTGAAAAAATTTCTTTATAATAAATCTTTTTTTCTTCATCTGTAAGCTTGAAAAATGATTGGAGACTACTTAAAATTCTTATAATGTTCCCGTTGAATCGTTTTGTTTTCATCTATACAGATTCTTTTTAACAAATATATCTATTTTTAAAATATCGGGCACCAAAAGAAAGCTCATCCCAGAAACAACGAATTACCTTCTTGTAAAACCATCTACAGATCTGTTATTATGCACATTACTCTCAATAATTATGGCAGGAATCACCCGATTGGCAACGTAAAATAGAAAACAGAACCTTTGCCTGATTTGCTTGTAACCCCTACACGACCATTATGGCCCTCTATTATCTTCTTAACTATTGCAAGGCCTAATCCGTGGCTGGTTTCTCCACTCGTAGGCTGCACACTGGCTCGTTTAAACGGGTTGAATAATCCTTCTATCTCCTTCTCGGGAATACCCTGACCTTCATCTATTACCTGAGTAACAACCTGAGCATCCTCTTTAAAAACTCTTATGGTTATTTTTGATTCGGGATATGAATACTTTATGGCATTTCCAATAAGATTATTCAGCACTTGATTGATTTTTCCATCATCCACAGAAAGAATCAAACCGTTTTTTTTCAAAATCGCTTAAGATCTTAATACCCTTACCCTTCGCCAATAATTCATTCAGTCTAATATTCTGGGCAATTAATGCATGATAATCTGTATCCACTTTTCTAATATCCAGTTTACCTGCTTCTATCTTTGAGTAATCCAGCAGATCATCAAGCAGGCTGAGCATTTTGGAACTCATTTTTATTATCTCTCCTGTATACTCCTTAAATTCATCGTCAATATTCTCTTCAAGAAGCTCTGAAAAACCAAGTATGACTCCTATCGGATTCCTCAAATCATGCGCCGCTATTCCCAAGAATTCATTTTTTTGCTCATTCAGGGTTTTCAGTAATTTATTCTGCTCTTCAAGCTCTTTTGTTGTTACATTGATAAAATATAATAATCGTGACAGAATTCTGGAGTGCTTGTTTTTGTACGGGTCAAATCTCGGATTACTATTTTTTCCCGTTTCCGACTCATCACATTCTTTTTCCTGAACATTCGTGCCTTCACGAAAACCGACCGCCACCATAGTAGAATTTAGTAATGAATTAATGGTGTCATTCGAACAAAACTCTCCAAAAGTGTAAAAACCGGCTGTTGGAGCAATGTTATTAAATGGCAGTGTTTCCAGATTGGCATCCTGTTGCAGTAAAAATCTCCGGCAAATACAGGTAAATAAAAAAATAGCCTCGGGGTTGAAATCATGCATCTGATTCTGGATATTCTCAGATTTAGATAATATCATCTGAGGATTCCCATATCCGATTCTGACTTTTTCTCCCACCTTCAGATCCCCTACCATCTGAATTGATCCATCATTTTCATTCACAAAAAAAGGTGTACGAGCTATCATTTGCCCATTTCGGAAAAATAAAAAAGGGAATTCAAGGCTGTTCTGAAAAAAATTCTCATCTGCCTTTATTCCTAAGTATTTTTCATAGACAGAAAAGGCAGGTTTCCCGTCCAGAGATTTCACGGATAACTCTCCAATCTCGGTTATAGTCATCTCTTTACTCAACGGTTGCCATCCCAGATATGTAAAAGGTTCAATTTGGAGAGTGTCTCCAGAAAAAACTACAGATACAATGCCTTGCTCATAACAGCGTTCTCCGTCGAAGACCAGAGTTTTCCGTTTATTTG
>Ga0265297_10002177_pt1 | contig 41332 bp, 74 predicted proteins | sample Munlanlwell13791_FD_192502 | JGI IMG/M metagenome (GOLD analysis project Ga0265297, IMG submission 192502) | Leachate microbial communities from a municipal landfill in Southern Ontario, Canada - Leachate well 137-91 | ecosystem: Engineered > Solid waste > Landfill > Unclassified | place... | reverse complement strand
ATCAATAACAAGATTATGTTTTTCATTTTTTCTCTCAATATCTTCTGAATCCGTTTTGTCTCATTATACCACTTCCACATATCGCGTTATTTGTTCTAGGCCGTCTAACCGGGGAAGCAGAATCAGGAACCCATGAGTATTGTCTCCATCTATGTTGATAAAATCTTGTTTGCCCTACTGTAGCCACACCACAATAAATTGTGTATTCAACAGACGCCGCCAAGTTATTGAAGATGATGTATAAATCTCTTTCCCAATCATTGACGTCTTCATAGCCTGGTGTTTGTCCCCACATTCCAGCAGACCATTCATCAAACAATTCGACAATACCTAACGCAGAAGGTAAACCACTGTTTATTCTTATGTTTTCGATGTTTGTAATCAATGAATTTATTTGTGCAACTGTCGGGAATGTTGTTATAGTTGGCGTAGGCAATGTTGTGAAATCAACACCAATACTCATAAGAGATTCAATTAATGCATGAAGTATTTCCGTATTCCCATTGATGCGAACCCAATCAACAATATTTATAAATGCCTTTGCCGTCCTGTTTGTAATATCGGTTGATGTTCGGTCGTAAATTGGGTCTGTGAACTTCATACGTTTACAACCCCGGTTATTTCAACATTCGACACAAAACCTCCCGTTAAAGACGTTGTCATCTTTTCAATCGTTCCAAGTATTTCTTGATTATAAAGAGTGCTTACGGTAGCGGATTTACCAGGTTCAATAATTGGCGCGTACATTTTTATTTTTTGCAAATATCTTTGTTGGTAATAATTGTATACTTTGTTGGCGATAGTTAACACATTGCTTTCATTTACCAGAGTGGCGTTTGAAACAGTTAAAACGTTTGTTTTTACATTCGCTTCAAGTCCTGTTGTATAAACACCATAAACCTTCGATGTGTCTGTATATCCTAACCCGGATAAAACAACAACCCCACTTTCAGCGACAACAATCGTGGCGTAATTCGCTCCAGAAGTAGATATTGAAGCCCCGGTAATTTCCAAACCATGTACTGGAACGTTGAATACAATGGTATGTGTTCCAGCGTCTAATGTCCCGTTATAAAGTTCTGTGCTGGTAGTATTTTCTACATAATTATGAGATGTTACCTCGACCCCGGTCACCAACACTTTCAGGGTAAGGGATTGCTCCATTCCTTTCATGGCTTTTGTGATGGAATATTCACCAGTCCATGTATCTGAAGCAAGAATCGATTTATAGATTTGGACCACGCCAGACCTAGAACAAGACACGGAAGCACCAGCCATAAACGCAATTTGTTGTAATGCTTCTCGATATGTCGTAACTGGTATCCAGCCAACAACCGGAATGTCATATAATTCAACATCGAGATCATATGGTGTATCAATTGCTGTGAACATATCTTCAAGTAATTCAGAAACAGTAATTTCTCCGGTTGCCCACAACCCACCATAATAAGGGACGGTATCGAGAACACCGATCAAATCAACGCATTTAAACAATATCAATTTATCAGAAGGGCTTTCCCAATCATCAAGGTAATAATTTCCGAGATATAAAGTATCTGCGCCAACCTTTTCATAAACCGCCAATTCCTGCCGGTATTGCAATGCAGAATAATCTCCTGCTGGATTAATCATTGAGAATTGAGAATTCGCTGAATATATTGTAAGTTCAAGAGTATTATTAGGTAATTTTGCAGATATTGGGTCTACCTGCTCAATCAAAGACGCTTTCATAACGTCTGTTCCTTCAAACACAATTAATTCACCATAATCAATACCCATTACCCTAAGATATCGATATGGTTTATTTGTTGAATTAAATGTGATTTTTATTTGCCTGAAATTTGACGCCGCGTCTTCTGTAGAAAATTCCCAACTAGTTGGCGTGTAGTTTGTAGTGCTTATCAGAACAGCGCTCGAATCATAATATGCCACATCAATATCGTCTGCATAATCGTTCGAATATTGTGAAAAATGAAGCGTCAAACTATCAATAGACTGATCTTCTGTGAAGTTGACAACCAACACGGGCGGTGACGAAAAATTACCGCTTGCATCGCTCATGCTTTCGCTCATCAACCCTACATGAATCGCGGCGTCAATGGTCGGCATGAATCGATAACCTCCATTCAATAACCAGAAGTCTTGTTCATAGGTTATGTAAGATCGTGGTGCAACATTATCAATCACCAGATCGTTCATTTTTGAAAACGACTGTTTATCGGAGCATGTAGGTGTTGCATCCTGTTTGACGGTAGTCGCATAAAAACCAAAACTAACACGGGGAGATGTGGCTGTCATGCCGGCACCTTGGCAGGAGATTGAGCGATAAAATTGGCCGTCATTCCTCTCCAGTATGTTTCTGAACTATTCCATTTTCTAAGAGAACGTTTAACACTCGCGAAATAAGCAGTGAAAGTAAAATCAACTCCATCTGTATCGGGTACGGTAACGGTATGGAATTCATCTGCTTCGGTTAATTTTAGCCACAAACTATCCATTGCCGCTTTTTGTGTGGCGTTTGCAGGAGACCCAAATTGTATTTGTTGATTAAAATAGCATCCAATCAATTCTCTGTGCAATATCCCATCCTCGGTACGTTCTGCATATTTATCTAAAAAATCACAAGTTTCGTCCAGGGCGATGATTGGAACGTCATAGGATATACTATCAATAACGATTGTCATTACACAACTCCGCTCACCAGACTTTTACCAACACGTCGTGATACTCTTTTCTGCCCTTCGTAAATCTTTTCACTATCCAGATAAACAGGCATTGTGACGGTAAAATCACCATTGTTAGACCCCATTTCTTCCCGGATAATTTGACGTATCAAATCTTCAGGGGCTTCAATATTTCTGCCTTTTGTTTGGTCTCCTAAGATCGCGGCAAAAGCAGCATTAGGAGGGATAACTGCTCCGGTTGCAAGTTTAGGATATGCGATTTTAGGGATTTTAAATGATTTTATGGGGGATAAATTAAACCCAATAGTAACCGGTTGGCTTCCTAAAATTGATGGTAAATTGACATGAACGGTGTTTAACCACGCCGTGAATCTATTGATACCTAATGTTATGCCTTCAATCATAGCATTGATGATTTCAATGATGATATTCATTTGCCCAGTCCCATACGAGACCATTGCAACCCAAATACCCTTAAACATATTGGTGATACCTTCCCATGCCAACTTCCAATTACCTGTAAAGACCCCGGTAATAAATTGAATCAACCCTTTTAAAAACGTCATAAAACCACCCATTACACCATTAATCATTAAAAATTGATCTTGGAATATATTGGTTATCATTCTCAACCCGATCTTAATGTATTCAACAAGAAAATCAAAGATTCCTTTTAAACCACCATCCCACATTTGTTTAGCAGAAACGACAATGGTTGACCATAACATTTGAAAACCTAACCAGGTAGGATTTATGACATTTTCCCACATCCATGTAGCAAATGGATTCCAAATGCTCATGATAAATTGCCAGGCAGCCGATGCCCCACTTGATATTCCAGCCCACAAATTCATAAATAGTTCGCGGATTGGTTTGATTTTTTCTTCTATCGACGAAGCGACCGGAACTTGAATAAACTGCATTGCGCCACCGGCACCTGTTCCGGTTCCAGCGCCCTGCGTTTCTTCTGTGTTTCTTTGCAATACATTGATTTGATCAAATGCCGCCAAAGCCCCTTTCGCTGCCTTTTTCGCTTTATCGGTATTGGTTGCCAATTTCCCGGTAGATGTGGCCGCAGATTCAGCGCTCCCGGCAACGTACTGCATAACGGTTTTTTGCCCGAGCATGGCAGCAACAACCATCGAAATAACATTCAGCATATTTACCAACCAACCAACAATAAGTTTAATGTATGGCAATGCAAAAGAAATCAATGGGGAAAATGCAGCGTAAACCGCACCTTTGACATCTGCAAACGCTATAGATAATTCTTTAATTTGATTACGATATTCCGACGTTGTACTCATTACATTAAGCATCGAATTAATAAAATGAGCGCCTAATACAAAAGCGGCGACAAGAGCAACCCCAATCGCACCAATGGCTTTACCAATTGTACCAATTATTCCAATTACCTTTGTTGAAACAGCAGTAATCCCAACCAACCCTCTTGAAATTCCTAACAAAGCAGATAAGACAGAAGATGACAATTGTTTTATCCCCAAATTAAAACCTTTGCTGTCTAAACTGGTGTCAATTTTAATGCTGCCGTCATATCCTGCTGCCATTATTTTTTATCCATTATGAAATAACTTTTCGTGAATTTTCTTCCCATATTATTTCTTTTTCATAATCTTCCATTTTTTCTTCATAAGTTCGTCTGTCATATTCAGGGAGATCAAAAATATCTCCCATTTTCATAGCCATGTCTTTTTCTTCTTTTGTTGCAGTCCCGTCTTTGATACGTTTACGCAAGTTAACCAAATTTGTAAATGATGTTTCTGAACCCAAATCCATGAATAATGCAATGAATTCCCACCAATGCATTTTAACAGAACGCAAATTAATCCCATGAGTTTGCCTGAATGCGGCATATATATAATTCGCATCCTTTGTGAATGAATATAACCTCACAGGAATATCATAATTATTTTCATTTTCAGATTGCGTTTCTCCACCATTTAAAAACCAGAATGCATTGTCAATAGCAAGTTGTAAATTGGTTGGAATTTTTTTGTATAAACATGAAAGCATTATAGAGAAAATTTTCTCGTCGTACAAAAGATCTTCATCCTCGAATGCCATAATGATATTGAGACAGGATTCATAATCATAATTAATAGGATAATCAATCCCTTCAATTTCTAATGATTTTGGCAATTCGTCTATAAGGATGTTCATTTTTTGTGTTTATTCTTTTTCTCTGTCAATTTATTGGTGTATTTCTCAATTTTTTTTGAACGTTCAATTTCGATGAATGGGGTAATCCCTTCAAAAAATGATAGGATTGCATACTCGCTCATCAGATCCCCAAATGCCTTTTGGCTTGTTCCTTCACCAAAGATATTATCAATAAGCAACCGAGTATAAACGCACCATTCCCGGCGAAGTTCATTCCTTTCCTTTTCAATTTCTTCTATCTTGTTTTCATCTTTTTCATCATTCAATTCCAATTCTTCGGCTCTTTTTGAAAAGTCGTCAAATCTTTTAATGACTTCTTTTTTCATTCCTTGAAATCTTTCAACCCAAAATACATCGGATGGGTTAAATATAATGACTCGTTCAGGGTCATCATTGATGGCAATCCTCTTTTCTCCGGTATCAATTCTAATGCTATCCATTTTTTCCTTATGATGCCGCTCTGGTAATATCGATATGATATATTGTAACTTCTGTACCAACCGTTACGGTGATTGTTAAATGATTTACCCCAACATCCAATGAAGCGGCTGCCCCTTGATTAACTGTCGTTCCATGCGTATCTTTTTGTAGAATTGTTGCTCCTGAAAGAGTTGATGTCATTGTAACTGTTGTTGTTGCGTAAGACACAGAACCGGCATACCAAATCCATGATTTGTCAGTCGCAAATAATGGGGTTAATGTCACAGACCCGATGACCATGGTTGTTAATATCGTAGCGATTGGGTCTGCTACAAACGCTAAACCCGTAGGGCTGAATGTACCTTGAGTTGGATCTCCCATGTAGTTAATGGTGTAACCAATTTTAGCAGGTTTACCGGCGTCTCCACCGAACGAATCGGATTGTACGCTGACGTTTTGTTTTTCAGCGTCATAATATGTCAAAGCAGGTGTTTCGTAAGCCCAAACATTCACCAATTCTGTTTCAACATCTTCGAGAATATTCCTCCCTTTACGTTTCGTGTCTATCCACTCAAACACCGCATCACTGTTAATCGCGGTGGCTTCAATCGCAATTGTCGGGTTATAACTTTCAACGCTGATTGTCGCGGATGCGTCTCCAATATATGTTTCTGTAAGGATAGATGGGTTCATATTGATAGTGCCGGATGGCACACCGGCACTGATAAGCGACCAGGTTGGAGATAATACTGTTCCTGTATTGAGATAACTTTTGACAAGATTTCTATTAATCTTTGCCATATCTAATCCTAAGTGAACGCCTTTGTGGATGTATTGAACGTCCCAGTTGTTCGATCTCCCTGATAGTTGATGGTCACATTCAATTTTATAGCCTTACCACCATCTCCGCCAAATGAATCAATCTGAATACTAACCGGTTGCTTTTCTGCAGGGGCAGCAGTTGGACCGCCTGTTTCATAATTCCACACATTAACGATATCGGTTTCTGCATCACTCAACACTGCCCTGGATTTGCGCAACGCATCAAGATATTCGAACACTGCTTCGCCGTTGTTTGGTGTAATTTCAATCGGCATGGTAGGGGCATATGAATCAATGGTAATTGTCGCCCCGGTTTGGTGGATATAGGTTTCAGTAGTCACAGACGGATTGTAATTTACCGTTCCGTTGATGACGCCAACACCAAGTAATTGATACGTTGCCGTAGAACTTGGTGTGGTATTAATATAGGTTAAAAATTCGCTTCGTTTGATTTTTGCCATTTTTTTATTTCCTTATGCATCTTGGTCGTAAGCTAGTAAACATTGTATTTGATAAATTCCTGTATCTGTGTTCCCTTGTTCATATAAACTACCTCCTACCGTTGCCTCAATTTTTGTTGGGGTTTTTCCTGTCCCCATTGATGGGAATATTTCTGCAAGTGTTTGAGTTTCAAGCCAATCTGCGAAATCCTCATAAAAACCGCTGTTTTCAAGTCTTTCAAGTTCTGCTGCTGTTGATTCCATGGATTGAAAAGCGAATGGGTATTCTCGAACCGTATTCCCAACAAGATCGGTCTCTATTATTCTAGCGCCAGGCAATGGGACGATAGAATAATTCGTTTTTCCCTGGTCAAGATAATTAATCGAAAGCAATGGGTCTGTTCCAAGACTTGGGCAGGTCGCAATGTATGTTTTTAATGATGATATGATACTCATCCACCACCACCAGCCAGTAATCTGGCTTTTGATACAAGATTTCTTCCCCATACCGCCTTACCACGCTCAAACCAGTGCGGGCCTCGCAACGGTCCGGTTTGAGACCCTGGTTTACGAGGGCTGTAATATTGTCTCCTGGCATATGGCGCAATCCATTTCACTGTTCCATTTCCTATTTCGGTTCCCAATGTTCCAGACATTATCAACATACCGGTAAGCAATGGGGTATAAGGCTCGCATAATAATAATACCTGCGTATCAACAAATACTTGGGCAGCGCTGTAACGTTTTTGCCATTTAGGTTGGAAATTCGTATTCCATTTTAATTCTGCCTTGCAATTTTTGTTGATTGTGATACTCCCTCGTGGAGTGTCAATTCTTGGGGTTGTCATTTTGCGCCTACCTTCCAATGTTTTACGCCACCTAAATCTCGGATATCAATTGATGTAATTTTCAAAACTTCATCATATTTTTCTTTCAACGATGTGGTCGTAAATGCTCCGGTTATTTCATCAGTTACGTGGCCTTTCACAATAAAATCTCCACTTCGCAACGTCCATTTACTTATTTTACTTGATAATGCAATCCAAGCACTTTCATCAACATAATTTAAGTTTTCTGTTCGTTGGGATGAAATGATAATCGATGCAGAATCAGCCTCAAGATATCCACCCGATTGTATAACGTTCACGGCTTTGTTATTCGACCATAAATCTGCTATGATTTGTGTACGCTGATAAACCTGAGAATGGCTTGATATGTACGCGTTGTAAATAGTAATATCGATCGGTATTGTGTAATTCCCTACAAGCCGTTCGATTTGAGATGCAAGTCTACGATTAACAAGCGCGGGCATTACGGCCTCCCATCATAAACACCGGTTTCATCGCTTTCAGTTGGAACCCTGGTGGATGTGGTGTATTGATAACTGTCGGCGCGATATGGCAGTGAAATTGTAGAACTTGTGGTAATCCCATTTGTTTTAATACCGAATTCTTGGGACTTTTCCTTCAATTTTTCTTGATATGATTTAATAGCTTCACCAACAGAAATTGAAAGTCTATCTTCTCGAAATTCTGGAACTGACAATTGAGTTATGATGTATTTTATGCATGAAATCACTGCACCGCCCACAGACCCTTCGATAGTAATCAATGCATCGATGGTTTCATCTGATAAATAGGCGCCGTCCTCGTTAGTGTCGCCAATGTGATAACGCACCAGACTTATGTTGTTCCCAAGTGAGGTATCAAATGTGAATGTCATGCTACCGCCTTTACCGGCCCGTTGACTATTGATGCCGTTCCATCCCAAACCGAATATGTGTTCCCGCCAATCAAGGCCTTTAATCCTGCTATGCAATTTGAATTTAGACTTAATAAATCTGTAGCTGGATCGTCAATAAAGATCGCAATAACCCAGGCTCCAGATGAACCGGTTACTGTCAAAGACCCATCAGCCGTAGTCAGATAAGCCGCTCCATTTACCCGAGTAAGCCCTGCGGTTTTCTCGATGAAAATAAGTGATTCGTTGTCGGTGTCGTTCGTAGACTTTTTGACAGCCAACCATAATTTTGTTGCCGCCGATAAATCTTGTGCCATGGTGCTGGTTATGGATTGCTGCAAAGTATAAGCAGTAGATATCGCCAAAGTCCCGGATGATACCGCAGCCGCGACTGTTGACGATATCGCAACACTGGTTACAACATCGGTGCGCCTGGCATAATCCGCTTTTATAGTTGCGAGGTCTGCCATGACGATGGATATCGACGGCTCGACAACCAAATCTCTTTGATCAATGGTAACATCCGTTGTGGTTGCTTTCCCAACGAGATGAAGATTATCAGCGCCAGAATAGATATAAACATAAGCCCCGGTAATATTTGCAAGCGCGGTAAGCGCCTGAGCATTCACCAGAATGTTATCCGAAAAATCGACAACCGTAATCATTGGCGCTGCGGATGGCGCAGTTCCAACCCCTAATTTTGTGTAATAAAACGGAAAATAGTAATTGGTTGTCATTTAACTTCCTCTGGCGGTTTGGTGTCTTTGTAGTGTTTTATCTTCTTGTGGCTGCCCGGTATTTCCTGATCATCTGCACCATAAACTTTTGTCTCAATTTCGCTGACACAAGTTGTCGGGTAATATGTCCAGGTGATAACAATTTTCTTTGATTGATTCCCGGTCTCTAGATCGCGAAAAACTTCTGTCTGTGACGTCTGCTTTCCGTTCCCGTTATAAGTGCAAATCGGTTCATCTGCAAGTTCAGAAACTTCAAATAAAAATTCCAGTATCTGACGACGAGTAAAATTGTCCTTTATCCAATTTCCGATATTGGCGGAAATGGTTGCAACTGGTTTTGTTCGTAAATCTGAAAGAGATAGAGTAGTCATCATCGGCATATCACCCCCTAACCAATGCAACAAAATATACAGTTGTTTTGTCGCCCGCATTACCGATATTCCCACTACCAAAATTCGGTAAAACCGGGAATGTGGTTGCCGCTACACGAGAATTCGTGCAATGAAAATAATCCGACGTCGGCCATGACGGGAATGCAGTTACATCAGGCGCAGCCGTTGGCGCTTCTGCATCAAATATTCCGTTGAATTCATTGCGGTTAGGAATTCTCCAGTCATTAAAACCAGCTAATAAAGCTGCATTTGCCGCCAGCATATATGTGAAAATTCCTTCACCATTTGCGTTTGTCGTCCATGGTAGTTTTCCATTTGAACTTGGGCCAACAGATGCCGCAACGTATCTACTCCACATCAACCTGGTGCGCAGATCAAAAACACAGTTATTACTATGTGTGTCGGTTTTACTGTTGATGGTTATCGCAGTCGTGCCGGAATATTGGCCTGCGGTGAGAATGGCGTAATTTTTTGATAATGACACGCCCTCGCCAAGCAAGTCATACCCACCAGTTACATAGGATGTCAACTGTCCGGTTTGAAGCGTTCTGGAATGAAAACTAATAGGAGCGACACCGATAGAGTTCATTGGTTATAAATACTCTTTTAAAACCACTTGAGCGCCAGTCACGACAGAACCGGAATTTGCAAACGATAAAGTAATTTTATCCCCAGGGAAAAGATACAATCCTTCTCCTGGTAACCAATTCAAATCCGCTGCGCTACCTGCCGCAAAGTTGTATGATTTCAGAACTGTATCGTTTGCGGAACCTGAAACAGAATCTATCCCGATGGTAAAACTCTCGAGATCTGTCGGAACAGAAGCCATGTGAATTAATGCAGCTGCGAATTCAGTTAAAATATTGATATCGATTGATTCTGTAATGCCTTCTTCAGCAGATACGCTTTCACGCCTGATTGTTGCTCCATGGATTTCAACAGATTCCTTTGTGGTTGTCATTTATCACCTTTTTTCTTTCTTCCTTGCCTTGGAGTTGAAGTTTCTTCGGTGATTTCTTGAATAGGTTCTTCTGCCTGGATTTCTTCGAAATCTGCTTCGATTTCCTCAACTGGAATATCCTGCCATTCTTCAACTTCTTCTATGATTGGCTGGATTTCTTCTTCGACTTCAACGATTTCTTCAACATCACCAACCCGAACCATTTCAGCGATCGCAAAAGGCGGAATATTATCAGGTACTACCATCCCAGGGTGAAATACTTTACCCAATTTATTGGTAACTTTTCGTTTGAATTTATACATGGTATCCCTAATTTATGGGCGGGATTTTCACCCGCCCATTGTTTCGATTAACTTGCTGTTACTGTTGAGAAGTTGTTCGCTCGGTAATTTGCTACCCAGCGAGCAGCTCCGTTGTTGTAGAGTTGCCCGCCATCTGTTCCGGCGATTTTATTACCGCTATATTTGATGCGGCCAACAGTAGAGTTATCATCCACGCCGACGGCCAGGGTGTGATTGCCGCCACCGAAATCATTGTCCCGGACATAAGTCCCATCTCCGGTAACGGTTTCAGCAGGCACGTAAAATCCGGCTGTCTCTGCGTTGATCATATTGTCTTCGATGCGGTTGTGGTTGAAAATTACGACGGTTGAAGCCAGAGCAATTCCGTAGGTAAACCAGGAGTCATTGCCCGCAATCCACATATTGTCGTGGATATAATTACCTCCGCTGTTCCCGGTGAAACGAATGCCGCCGAGCGTCAATACGGTAACCAGGGTCGGATCGGATGCTTTAAATGCGCAGAATGCAATTTCCGAGCGGAATAAACTCACGAAGTCCGCGCAGTATTTTGCCCCACTAGTCTCGAATTGAAGATTGAACATCCGTAGCCCACGGGCGGTACCGGCGATCCCGGCGGCCGGTGTAGTTGCGCTCTTGCCAGAAATTACTACGATTCCGGCCCCATCGCCATAAGCGCAAGCGCCTACACCGATAATGTCACAATAACTTGGTAATGCAGTGAGGGCGGTGTACGCGGTGCCGGTTCCCTGCACGTAAATCATCCCGCGCACATTTTGATTGTTGGCTGCGAGTGTTGCCCGATATGCTTCCCAGGCCGTTACCGCTGTTGAGACTTGCGCGTACGCGGTAGACCAGGTTAATCCGTCGTTACTGGATGAACCAGTGACATTGTTGACGAAATAAACTCGCCCGGGGTAATCGGCAGGATAGCCACCAACTCCCATAACAGGCCAACCACCGTTTTGAAATATTGCGTCCTGATGAGTTGTCATAATATTACTCCTTTAGGACACATTATGCCCATAGATCCATCTGAAATCGTCCCAACCGTATGAGTAACGCATATAACCGCGATATCTGGCAACCAGGTTGTACGACCCTGTTGGGTCGAATTCGAATTCAGGCAATGTGTGGTTATACCAAATGGCGTGCATACTGGCTTTCTCGCTGTCAATCATAAACCAGTTGTTGGTGTCAGTTAGGAACGGATCAGGAATAACCACAATTCCATTTTGAACCATCTTATCGATGGCGTTTGCATCGTTATCGGCGGTTCCTGGTTTCCCCATCGCATTTACAATTTCAATAGCTTTCCCTTGCAATGCGAACGGAACATACAGGATATTAAATCGCGATGGAAGTGGTAAACCTCGATCATTCTTAAAGCTGTATCCTGCGACCAATGTCGCAACTACCGCGGCATAACTCAATGCGGTTGTTCCGAGATTGCTCACGGCTGTTGAGTCAACCATATTTGTTGGGTGAGATGCGGAACACAGATAAACATCGTCATAACCGGTGACCGTCGCAAATGCGTTGTTTAGAATTCCAGAAGCATGATAAGCGCGAGTGTCGGTATATGACATAGCTAGACTCATAATCTTGCTTCTGATTTCCATCTCCCGGCCATCGTCCCATAATTTACGCTCGATTTCAACACCATCAGCATATTCTTTATGTGTAAAGGTTGCTTCATACAGCGGAGAAAACGAATCGTAATGGAGACCTGTTCCGTTGCTTTCGGCTGTGGCTGCGTTATATTCCGGGACAAGCCCAAACGAACCGGTTCCTTGTGAATATTCTGTCGGTTTTACTGACGATCGAATATCCATAAATTGCATAAGTGGAGACGCTGTCGAATTGAGCGTCTGGCTCCACCATACTTTTGCGGCAGGCGTGAGATAGTCTGCCCATTGTTTTTGAATCATAGGTGTAGGCATAATTTATCTCCTTACATCACTGCCATTTTTGCGGCGTTCACGGTGCAATAAACAGTTAAACCGCTGTTTTCTGTTTTCCAGATTGACAGGCATCCGCCGGATGTATCGGCAACATCCAATGAACCATCAGTGTTGAAGTCGAATGTCTTACCTGAAAATCCTGAATATGAACTGGCATCGGCGTCAGCCGTACCTTTGATAACATCGCCAGGACGGATCATGTAAACCTCAATCGGATCTCCGGATGTCGCGGCTGCACTTGTTGCTTCCGCAGCAAGCCCGGCAAATGAAACAACTGTTGCGGTTGCTTCGTCGAGTTGTCCGCTTGTTAAAATAAGAGCAGTCCCGATTTTTGTTTCAAGCCCTGTTGACGCTTCGAATGGATAAACTTTAGGGGGAGTAAGACCAAATAAATTAGTCACATATTCCCAGGTATAAGTAGGTGCTGCCATAAGCAAGTTTCCTTATAAATTTTTTGCATAATCTTCCGGTTTAATACCGAGTCTTTTTGCCGCTGCTAATTCTTCTGGAGTCAACTCGATAGTTTCTTGCGCTGCCCCTCCATGCTTCCCCGCGCCAATATCAAACGGCTGCGCTTTGGAAAGCAGGGCGCGATTTTCTGATATCCATTCCAATTGATCTTGTATTGAAAGTTTCGATGGAATTAATGAGCGCTTTTCTTCTGGAATTTCGGCGATGGATGATTCGAGGGTTTTCTTGAGAATTGTCTCATAAGAAGTGAACGTTTCCGCTTTTGGCCTCAACTCCATGAGTTCACTCTCCGCTTTTTCATAAAGCTTTTTGAAATCCTGTGCCTCTTCCAAACGCTTTTTTTCTGCTTCCTGAGATGCTTTTTCTATGGCGTCAACTCTTTTCTTTGCTTCTTTAGCGACTTCACGTTCGCTTTTTAAAGCAGAGACAAGCCCTCCATGGACTTCTTCAAACTTCTTGCGCAAATCTTCAGGAAGTGAATTCAAGGCGTTCAATGGATCTTCGTTATTATTTTTTTCAAGGTTCGGGTCTGGCTTCACGCCCTCGGGTTGTGTATCTTTTTGCACTTGGTCAGACATCATGTCATCCTTATTTAGTAAAATAATTTCGCTTCATGCGAATTAAAGAGAGCCACGCAATAACGGATTTCTCCGCTAAAGCGTGGCTCTTTGAGTCCCACTTTTTAGTTTGCGCCCCACCACAGGTGTGACGCTGATGATTACATTATAGCATAATTGTCAAGATTTTTTTGCCTTAATATTTTCCTCATACCAAGATACAAATTGTTTGCAAAGCGAGTACATAAGTTCGAGGAAAGAACGGAATTCAGGGTTCATTCTATGGTTTGTTCCCTGACATATTGCCTATTTAATCCAGTTTCTTTGATAAATTCTCGCATTTGTTTTTGATATCGTTTTACCTTCGACATTTCTTCGATATTTGATTTTCCTGTTGCTTTCAATGCAGACGCCTGACGTTTGTATGATCTGATCTTGCGCTCAATACTACGTTGTATTTGAGTTGCCTCATAAACAGGAATGTCTTTGCCTTGGTACTTTATAGTTTTGTCGGCATATTCCTTGAGAGTATTTTTATCATATGGGTTTTCTGACAAACCTTCAAATACAGGATATATAGAATGCCTACAATTTATTCCTCCGAGCCCTGTAACTGTTCCATAACCTGTTTCATAAACAAGACTTGGATACTTTTTGTTTGTTCCAGAAATCGAGAATATTTTACCTTGCCATACTTGATGTGTTGGCCTAGCTCCAATATGCGCAGATGTTTGAACCAAATCAGTCCCAATCATACGCGCCTGTGTTAATTGCAATTCCATCGTAGTTTGTGCAACTCCTGTCAAAACCGTCCTACGCATGGCAACATCTATTTGGTCTTTACGCCCGGATGCATAATTGATAACCGAAACGCCACGGCCCGCAACATCTTTTATGGATCGTTTGATTGCTTCGTCGTATGAAAATGTCCCGCTGGTCACCTGCATATAGGCGATATCTGCAGCGCGTATAAATATCTGTTGTGCATCAATCGCCGTGGTCATTGTAAGATTTTGGATGATATTGTTAGTTTTCAATAGGCCAGCGGCAAGTACATTGACCATAGCAGGGGATAAATTGAGCGGGATAGGTTTCAACCCGGCTTTGATATAAATTGCATTATCATAAGCCATAGTTTTTACCCCGGCCGTGGTGAACATTCTAAGTAATTCTCTTTTACTTCTCCCAGTTAGTTTTGCCAATTTATCGATGATATCGTTGTATAACATTCCTGCTTCAGATAATCTCTGCGTTTGCCAGGCTGCTGTTTCTGTCATGGATAATTTTGCAAGATGACGAGCAATATCGTTGATAACGGATTGGTTGAACTCTTCATAAAGTTCAAGGATTGGAGCAATTAGTTCGTCAAATTGGGATTCAGTGAGCATTTATAAATTATCCAAAAGTTCTCTTTGTACTTTCTCAACAACTTCAATTCTCGCGTATTTCAATTTTCCTAATCCAATCTGCTGGAATTTTCTTAAATAACCTTGAAGCAGAATACGAAGAAGAAAAAGTACCATTATAAAAATTATCTTCGGCAATGTTAGACGCTTCTGTTCTTGGTATTCTAATTGTTATGATAGCATATTTGCCATTACTGTACCCTAAATTGTCTGCATTATCAGCAACATCATTTCTATCCAAGAAAAAATATGAAGCATCTCGTCTACCTTCTTGATAAGACAATTTTATTCCATTTTCTTTTATACCTTTGGCAGAATCAATGCTGGATACATGATATCCATCAACATAATCAATACCATTTTCTTTCAAATATTGTTCAATTTCTTTAGGAGAATAACCATATGATTGCATTTTAATTATTTGGATTGCCTGTTCGGTTGACGCCACATTCCCTTTTAACCCAACATATTTTCTAACTATCCCTTCAACCACATCATCTTGTCTTGTCCATTCTCCACCTTTTTCTTGCCCTGCTGGTTTTCTTGGTTGGTTAGGATTATATGGCATTATCTTGTCCTTTCTACTTCTCAATCATTTCTTTCAACTTATCAATTTCTTTTTGTGTTTCAGTATAGATATCACCGGCGAATGATGAATTTATTTTCTCAAGAATGGAAGCAATCTGTGAAAATATTCGCCGGTTATACCAATCTCTATCAATGATGACACTGATATGTTCGGTTATTGTAGATTGAGAGGTTGTTGTTTTATCTTCGTTTGGCATTACACAACCAGTTCTGCGCCGTTGATAATTGTTATTTCTCCCAGTTCGCTGTAATGCGAATATAAATCATCAAGTGTTTTGAAACACACTTTTTCACAAACTCCTGATAGTGCGTGCAAAAGGAAAAACGGGGCTATCGTACTATGCCCCCAGCACACAATGTAAAAATCTGACTGCATTTTTATAACCAACCCTGGGTATAGTTTGTTCCCATTTTTCTTATCGATTTTGTTAACGATATTCATTTCATTTTCCTTTTACTTTATATTGAGCAATTCTTTCCACAAAAAAAATGTATCAATAGTTAGTTTAATTATTAACGGGATAAAATACGCGCCGCACGTTAATATTACAGTATTCGTCATACACGAATCGCCTTCTCTGTGTTCAGATTTCATTTTCCTTTCATTTTCCTTTCTTTTTCCCGGTCGGCTTCCACCCATGGGCAATACCACGCAGTAGATTTGCCTGTTTCCGCGCCTTTGATTTCGTGGTATTCTTGGCGCTGGTCTTCCCACCATGGGTTACTTTGTAACCGCCTTTTTTTGTTTTACTTACTTTTACTGGCATAAATCACCTCTTGATCTTTTGAAAGAGTAAGACCAAATATTTTGAATTGGTCTACAAAATTTTCAAGTAACCAATCTGAAATATCCGTTACAGAACTTTCCCCATGCCCATAATCTGAACAATCGAATTTGAACTCGATAACCTCAATACGAGGTTCACCATTTTTTATTTTAAGATTTAATTTACCGTTTTTGGTTATCATTTTAATCCACTATCAATATCATTTGCATTTTTCATCAATAATTTATTGACAGTTTCGGCAATATGGTCTTGGTAACATTCAAAGTGATAGTTCCCATTGAATTTTGTTTCTCCTAACGTTCCGCCAAAGTAATTCTTGATTTCAATATCAACTCTATATTGAAATTGACGAAACGCAAACCCATCATTTAGTAGAGTTTGTTTTACGTCTGAATGATTTTCCCGCAATAATCACAACGATATATTTCTGTTTTCATGACAAATTTCTCCTTTTTTGGTTATCATTTCTCATCTTTATAAACTTGCATATGATTTACACATCCATAATCTTCTCCGGTGAACATACCAACTGGTCGAGCATCTCGTGGGGCAAGTAATAATACTTCATTTGATGATCTACACGAAAAATTATTAATATTATTACTGCATGAACATTGTTTAATTTGATATGGTACTATCTGTTCACGTGGGAAACATTCATTATACGGCAAACCACTCCAATAATAACATGTCTTACATTTATTCATTTCTAGTTTTTCCTTTCCTAACAATTATACTCCTTGGTCTGCGAACATATCTTTTTCTGTTAACTGCTCTTCCTGTCTGGTTTTCGCCAATGCTTCCTCTTGTGCAATGTCATCTTTCGACATTCCAAGCAAAGACCCAATACGATCTCGATACCAACTATCAGACCATAAATTCGAGAACTGAACTTTCATTGACATCAATGCGGCAATGCGAGCGTTCGCATCCAGCAATTCAGGCGATTTCCAGATGACGTTGATTGATTGAAAAGGCGGTGCGTTCTCACCCTCGAATGAGTTTTGAATTTCAGCGGTCAGCGAAATCAGTTCTTTCAACGCATCTGTGTTCTGACGCTGGAACCGTTCGATTTTCCCGATGAAACCAACCTCCAATTGTTTAAGTGCTTCTCCAGATAAATTACCTTCAGCGGTCACACCATAAATTGGTGTCTGCGTAACTTGGCTAATTTGCATAACCTCTTTTTCGATCTGGTTAGTGTATTGGGTGATATCTGCACCATCGAACTGACCAACTTTACAGGCGTTCAGGAAAGCAATTTGCTCTTCGGTTATTGCGTTCCCAATATCCGGCAATGTCAAATTGATAACCGCCCCTGGGAGAATACCATCAACTCCCATTGGAATTCCGATGCTCCAGTAAATACGGAATGCGGTCAATTTGCTCGCCATAATCTTATCGTGTTGAATGGCGTTCAAACTATCCTGCAATGGAATTGCCGGCCGTAGTTCACTTTCCCCGTAACTGGTATAGTTATCCTTCTGGTCTGTAAATCGAACAAATGGGAGGTGACCGCTTGATACAGGCCATTTTTGCTCGTTGTTCAACTCTGTGAATTCTAACGATGCGTTACGTGGGTTGACTCTCGGGTTTACGGGGACAATATTATCAACAGAAACTTCTTGCCCGTTTTCGTTCCCAACCCAATAACTGATACGCCCAGGTTGATAAACAACTAACTTGATGGATGCATTATTTGTGTTATCAGAAATATCTTTTATATCCTGAATATCTGCTTCGCTCCATAGTTTGCATGCCCAAACAGGTTTGTGCCCCATTTTATCAAAAATTACTTCAACGCCGGAAAATCCATCATACGCTGGTTCGCTCGACCACATTCCAGTTACCGGGTCAACCATCACATATGAATCCCCGTCGCGGATTGCTCCCCTAAACCATTCCGACTGAGCGGCATCAAAATCATTAAGAAGCAATATCTCTTTTAGCCATTGTTCGGCTACTGTGTCTATTCCAATGCTTGACACCGCAATACGGCCAGCCATTTTATCAATGATGACCTTGCAATAATTGACGTTCAACTCTGACAAACCAGAATCGTCCTCGATCAATCTCAACATCTTTTTCATTTGAGTAGTCATGTTTTGCCGATGGTCGCCACGTTCATATTTGCGATATAGATTTATCCTGGCTGCCCGTTCCTTGATTGCGGCCTTCCACGAATTGCGAGAATCAATTGATGCTGCAAGTTCTGGCGCAGTTTTTTCTAGCGCCGATACAATCAATCCTGAATTATCTGCCATAATTGCTCCTAAAATCTTGGTCGTTTTTCTTTATCGTCATCTCTGTTTTTGATGTAATTCCCAATGACTGCTGGGACAACTTTCACTGTTCTTGTTTGCGGAATATAGTTTGCTAAAAGAATCGATTCTCCCTTATCAGGTGAGCGCCCAATACGTTTTTTGATTTCCTCTTTTTCTTCTACCAATACTCCAGCAGTTGTCAATTTATATCTTGCGCTGCATAAATCTGCTACGATTTCATTGCCTGGCGGTAAACAAATATTCATTCCATTTATTGGGTCAAGAGCATCTCTCATTTGCCAGTACATTTCCGCGCGCATATTGCGCATTTTCATTTTTCCTGATTTATCTCGATATTCTGAGCTGGAAGACGAATTAATAGGCTTTGTCTGATTATACATCGAAACAGTTGAGTCATAAACAGATGACCCGATACCTCCAATGTCTATATTAATTGTCATCGGGTTTTCGCCACCAACTACCGATTTGATAAATAAGGCACCTGCCGGCCCGTCTGAAATACTAGAACCAGGAAGCGCATTTATTTTATCAAAATAATTGTCGTATCGTTTTGCAACACTCATATTATCTCGACCACCTCGAGCAGGGTCCGCGCCGACCGCCGTCAAAGAAATTTTTGGCTTTTCTGTTTCCAACCATCTGCGCTGTGCGGCCAAAACCCATTCTGTAGGTATAATTTGCCATGGGTCTGGAATTGAAGATGCATGGAAATCTCCATTAAGCATCATCGAGCGAAGAGGTTCAGGGAGCGATTGTAACACGGCTCGATAATTGCTATCTCGTGTCAGATAAATATTATCGTCAAGTTTTGCCGGTATAAATGTTCTCGAGCGTGGGTGAATTGTTTCCCCATTGTTTTCAAATTCATCACCGTTTTTGCATTCTATTTCTTCTCCATTCACCACAGCATACCAGCGCAATTCTCCGGTCTTAGCTGGGTTTGGATGTTTATCGTCAAGCCAGGCCCCCCACCTACGAATAATCCATGAGCCGGCTTCATCAATTGGCGGGTTCCCCGTGGTTATTACCCTGGTGCGTTGTCTCGGGTCTGTCGTTCTGTTCCATCCACAAATAAAAACGTATTGGCTTTCCGTAAATTCTGGAAGTTCGTCAAAACCTTTCAGGTCATGAGGGCGGCCTTGCCAATCTGTTTTATTTTCTTCGTACTGAACTGCGCCAAATTCCAACGACCCGCCATCTGGGAAAGACCATATTTTTTCTGATTTGTTTTCCTTGCCTGAACCACCTATGATTTCACGGCTACGAGAAATCACTGCCTTCAGGTTTGGATAAACACGACGAAATATTACACTGTGATGATGGCACTCGATACCCATTCCAATAAGCAAATCGGTTTTACCGCCCCCGGCTGCGCCGCCATAAAATAACTCATCTGCTCTGGAAAAAAACGCAAGCCATTGAGGTACGGATTGAGGAACCCACCTGGCGGTTTTATTTGCTACTCTCTCCAGGTATGATTTTTCCGATGGCGTCAGCGAGAGTAGATATTGCTCTATCAATTTGTTTATCATCTAATATTTTTTCGCCGCCCGAGGTGATGTCAACTTTGTCGGTAATAAGATTGTGATATTTCGCCATGGTCAATAATGCTGCCTGGGCGTCATAAAGCTCAACCTCAACCCACTCGCCTTCCCACGTTTCAGCATCGTCGCCATGGCCTTTAATTTGTCTTTGGCGTTTAGTCTTGATTTTTTTGATGAGGTGAAAATAATCTTGTGCTTTTGGGTCTGAGAAATTAAAATAGACGAACCCATCTTCTGATATTTTGATGAATGGCATGTGAGACGCCCTGGCGATATCTGACAGGCGGGTCATCACTTCATCGGCAGACATGATTTTTTCTTTGACGCGCCGATCAATCTCTGCCTTGATCTGTGGTTTTCTGAGGTTTTCGCTGCCTATTGATGATGCTGTGTTTTCAGAATAGCCCGCTTTGATAGCTGATTGTGTTGCGTTCCAAGAAATTAAATATTCTTCAATAAATAATTTTTGTTTTCGGCTAAGTTTTATAGGGGAAAGTTTCGTTTCGTCTTGGCTTTCCATTTTGCCTTTCCTCTGATTTTGAATTCGCCTGGGTGCATTCCACGTTCAAAACAATTCCTGACCGTTTACATTCTGCGAGCATCGCCATTTCAGGGATATTGTTTTCGCTCAAATCGAGCGTTACTCTGATACCGCCGTCAACCAGGGTTTGAAGTTTATAAACTACAGCGTCGAATATAATCGCATCACTCATATATCACTAGCTCTTCTTTGTTTAGCCCAATCTCTTTCATGCTCAAGAATAAATTCTTCTTCAGCCTCAGTAAACATTTCTTTTACTATCCATCCAAAATTCCAAACCCCATCATCGTTTTTTAATTTCAATGTTTTACCAATAATTGCATAATTTTTAGGAATCCAGGAAACAATATACAATTTATGATCGTCAAAATTTTTGGACAATAAACATTGAACATATTTCATATCTAAATTATACACTACGCCAGCGTCAAAGGCAAATTAACGCAAACATGCGAGACGGGGAGGATCTCGCATGCTGCTTGATAGGAGGTTCAGAAAGTCAACTAGATAGTAACACTTCTTTTATGGTTTTTCAACCCCCAATATTCTAATCTTATTTTAATGTATTTGTATATCAATGTGCTATACTATATATAACAAACCAACCGGGACGACCGGAACTAGAAAATAGGAGATTGAGATGATAAAGATTATTTTGCGGACAACCAGAGATAATGTAACAACAACCTGCGAAGGGGTCGCAAATCATGGAGTAAACGAATTATCAATTCATGGCCTCAGCAAACGGGGGAAGAAATTTGTAGATACAAATTTTGAAAAAGGAATTTACGCCTTAACCAAATCAACAGGCGGGAAGGTCATTGAGGTTACGTCCGCACCGTTACCATAATAATTTACCCCACCGGTCGGGTCAAAGGCCGGCAGGTCTCGCCGTGATGCTCGGCGACTGATGAGCCCCAGGCAGGGCGAAACCTGAAGGAGATTTGAGATGTATACAAAATCAGACGCAATTGATTTGATAGGAAAAAAATGCAGAGAAAAACTGTACTTAGTAGGCGCAAACCCAGCCAAAGGGATCGGTGGCTTGATACTTACTGGTTATCAATTGCGCGATGAAATTGACGCCATACGCGCAGAATGCCAACGCCAACACATGACAGACAGACAAATTAGTAATCGCATCAAGTCATATCTCAACGCAACACCATGCACGCGATCATGGACATGGGGAGAACCGGTATACAGTTATTCTGGAGACTATTATTACAACATTCAGAAAAATTTGACGCTCACCAATGACATCACTGGAGATATCATTTCATAATCGCACTTAGCCTTCGCCGGGCTGGAGGTCAAACCCGGCAGAAAGGATTGAGATGGATTATCCTAAATTATCATACAAGGCACTTTATGGAGAAAATTTATCTTGCGATAATGTAATATCTTTAACGATTGAAAAATTGGGGGAAAATGGAAGATTAACTTTCGTGCGGATTAAGCAACGGACGACAAGGTTAAAAAGGCACGGTTACGCCAACATCCACGAGGGAGAGAGGAACAATGAAAAAGCAGATTAACTTCCGAGCAGCAGAATCAACGTTTGCCAAAATTGAAGAACTTGTATCTGCAACAGGCATGTCGAAGACAGAACTTATCAGCCAGGCGATCGACAGGATGTACCGAGAAGAGATAGACGAGAGTTATCGCCATCCTGGCATAGTTTTAGTCGACAAACACAGTATCACGCCTATTTGATGGGATACATGCCACGCAATCGATTGCGCAAACGATAAAACGCCACTTTAAAAGCAACCCCGCTAACTCATATTAGCGGGGTTTTTATGGCTCCGAGTTTACGGCTGGCCAGCATGGTTAGACCCCCGGTCGGCACAACCGAGGGTCTTTTTTGTGCCAGTGGCCAATTGGAGGCCGGGAAGTGGATTCGAACCACAATCTACCTGCATACAGGCACTCTTCCAATTGAGCTATCCCAGCAAAACTATTATACATCAAAACGCGATCGGCTCAATCTTATTGAAATCAATTTCTACAGTTTTATTTGCTTCCTCCAACAACAGTTTTGATAATTTAATTCTCGTCCTGGCCAAATGATTTATGCCTGCCAGCCCGCAGCCAAACCATTGCAGAACTCTCGTCCTGGAAACTCGCTGCGCAATTCCCAGGTATTGCATTCCATTGTACACATAATAACTGCCTGGAGTTTGATAATCAACTCTCTCGTACCCAAAATTTTGCTCGCTCATTCGTCACCTTCGACAAGTTCGTAAACTTGAACCTTAAAAATAAATCTTCTTCCGCATGAAGGGCATTTTGAAGATTTATCAAGCATAGAATTATGTGGGTCATATTCTTCGGATCCTTCTTCGGTAATCAAAAACAATTTATCATATCCACAAACGCATTTCAGAATTGCAGTAATTCCATCGTCTGTATATCCTTTTTCTACTTTGTCAGTAACATCAATTATTTTTCCTATCATTCTCTCTCGCTTTCGAATAAGTTAGGTTGCATTTGTGCTTCTTTTATGCGTTTTTCTGCGATTGCAAAATAAACAGGATCTTTCTCTATCCCGATAAAATTACGGCCTGTTTTAACACAGGAAACGCCAGTTGTTCCTGATCCCATTGTTATATCAAGGACTGTGCCGCCTTCGTTTGTATATGTCCTTACGAGATACTCATACAAAGATACAGGTTTTTGTGTTGGATGAACTTGTTCGCCATCATCATAATAAGAGTTTCTAAAAGTTATTACAGACCTTGGATATCTTGTTCCGTTATTGTCTTCAAATATATAACCTTCTTTTCTTACCTTAAAAGCTCCATTCATCGTTTTGTCATAATTTTGTTTTTTTCTTGGTTGTTTGTATGGTTTCCCTTTCTCCATTTGGGGGTTATAGTTTGCGCTTCCAAATACAAGTATGTTTTCATGAGCCTTCATCGGTCTTATTTTCGCCATAGGATATCCTGTGGCTTTAGTTTTTTCCCATATCCATTCGTACTTAAATTCTTTGATATTGCTGCAGATAATCATGCTTGTAAAAGGTTGGCTTGAGGTAGTTACAAAAACGCCCTTGTTAATATTATTTGATAATTTCCACATTTCATCAAATGGGATAACTACATCCCATTGGCACGCTATAGTCCCATATGGAAGATCTGTTATTATTGCATCAACACTTTTTGGCGGTATATCTTTCATAACTTCAAGACAATCCCCAAGATACAATTTTATATCAACCATTACTCAACCTCCAAAATTTTCAAAATTGTTTCAATCGCCTTGCCGGAATAAACCATACCAGACGTGAAACGCAGAACGCGCCAACCATCAAGTACAGCCTGGTTATATTTTTCGCAATCCTTTTCAAAACCTGCTCCTCGAGTATGTCTCCCTTGCTTCCAGGTTCCGCCCTCAATTTCGACCGCAATTTTCTTATCGGGAAAAGCAAAATCGAAACGCCATTTTCGAGAAACATTAAATTTGTATTCCCTTTCAGCCATGCCTATTTTATAAAGCATACAATAATATTCAATATGGTGTTGGAACATATCTTCTACTCTACTCATTCTTGATAATCTCCATAACTGTCATGGTAACTCCGGCAAAGACATCCAAACGGTAGGGGCGTTTTCGTTTTTTGAATGAGCTATATGGCCGGCAGAAGTATGCCATATACCAAGATTATCCAGATATGCCATAACTACTACTTTTTTTCTCATCCCTTCAAATTCCCAATCCACTAAAACCCATTCAGATGTGCTGTATTTTTTGATAATTTCAGGATGATTGTCTTTTACAGAAATCCAATCGTTTTTATTCATTTTTCATAATCTCCATCAATTGATTTCCAATATATTCGGTGTAGGCTGGTGGGATTGCTTGGGTAAGCTCTTTTCTTGTCATCCAATCAATACCAATAGCTTCTCTCCATTGTGAGACGGTTCCTTTACTCACGTCTCTTTTTACAATCCCCCATGACTTCCACCTACCAGCGCCACCGGCGATAGAATAATATCCTTCGCCTATCCGCTTCCCTTTATGTTTCGGATGAATTGGTTGTAAAACCATAAATGAGGTTTCAAATTTTCTGTGGCGAAACACATGAAGATCAAACATCAATCCACATAAAGTTATTGGGTTTATCAACGGTGCCCCAGGAACATTTTCGATAATGTATGGTTTCCCGATTTTAATCAACATCTCTCTTACCGGATCAATAAGTTTAGGATATACTTTCCCCTCATTTCTGTAACGAATGGAAGCAAGAGAATACGCCTGGCATGGTGGGCTTGCATGTATCACATCATATTCGTTCCCATGTTCTTCGAGATATTCAAGAGCGTCATCCTGAATAAACTTAAACGGATAATGTTTCTGATGATTGATATCGATACCGGTTATATCTGTAAATCCGGCGCGATAATATCCCGTTGCTGCTCCACCTGCTCCGCAAAATAGATCCAGTAGTTTCATGTAGACTCCATCGGCATCCAGCACCATTCTGTTACTGGATTCTCTAACGATACAATCCGCATTTTGTTGTCGTAGTCATATACATGCCATAGGCCGGTTCCGTCCTGGATGCCACGCGAGATGTAACCATTCAGTAGTTTCACCAGGACATATTCAGGGGCATAAAATTCTCTTACTTTATCAGAAAAGCATCCCATAAAATAATGATCAATTACTTGGTTGTATTTTTCAATTGGCGACCAAGTGTAATGTTTTTTTAGTTTTCTTGATTTCTTACCCATTTCAATTCTTCTCCAGTTTCTCAATGGCAGTTAAGTGAAGTTTTACCATATCATTGATAAATCTGTTCAAGATTTTTAATTCGTCATCCGTTATTGTTTCTGCAACCCGAAAAGCCGCAACGTAACCAAGTAGGAATGTCCCGAGTCCATCGATTTCATCAATATTTTTTGCGGCAATCAAAGTTTCATCGATGGTTGATTTGATACTTTCAAAGGCACCTTCAAAAGATGTTGACTTTTTTGAGTTAACAAATTTCGCAATAAAATATCCGAACACTCCAGAAGCCAAAACCGTGATTATCCCAACAACAATTTCAAACATTTCAATCTCCTTTCAATCTCTATTCATTTCTTTCGGATAAAACTGTTGGAGCAACATATCATAAATCAATTCTATTTTCAATGGGACTGGCCCGTTGCGAAATTTCAGCACGATAATTTCCGTCTCTGATTTTGTAGAGACATTATTGTTATCATAATACCCGTCTCTGTATATAGTCCAAACAGAATCGGCATCCTGTTCAACTTCTCCCGATGCTCTTAAATCTGACATTTTAGGTCTCTTGTCTTCTCTGGTTTCAACCGCTCGATTGAGTTGCATCGCAAATACAAAAGCACAATTAAATTGTTTTGCTATTGCTTTCCCGGCCCACGACGTATTGCCAAGCAATTTAACATCATCCGATATTGTTTTTGATATCCGGTTAACAAGTCCGATATGGTCGACAATCACTAAGGAAGGATGATAGTTTGATACATTGGACCAAATATCGTCCATTTTAATAATTGCTTTATCCTCAATTCTCAATCTGTCTTCTGTTTTCTCAATAATCTCAAACAGTTTTTTCTTGACGTTTTCTTTCTGGTCTGGTAATAATCTCCCAGCCATTAAATCACGCGACGATACTCTCGCCCTGCCACACGCAGCTCGACGTAATAAATCACCGGCCGGCATCTCTGGAGAATAATATAAAACCTGCTGTTCGGCGCCGGCGACATTTTCGGCAATCTGATAAAGAAAAGCGGTTTTACCCATGGATGGACGACCGGCAAGGATAGTAAGATTTTTTTTGTGCAGACCCCCGGTCAAATAATCAAGATTTTTGATACCGGTCTTTACAATATCCGGTTTGTCATCAAGTTCCTCATGTACCTGCAAGGCGATGTCTGCAATATTAGGTACATCATCGGCGCGCTTCGGCATGTATTCGGATAGTTTTAATGCGTTCTCCCGGGTCTTTTCGATGTCACGTTCCGAAATATTTTTGGCAATGTTTGTTATGATTTTTGAAACACTGAGAAGATATGAATCGTTTGCAATTGCTTTAGCGTACGAATCAACGTAGACAGAAGAAATTACATTGTCCATGTTTTTCAGTATTTCGTCGTAAATTTTTGCATCAATGGCCGCAGACGCAACGGGTTCACCTTTTCTAACTTTCCCCCAAAATGATTTAGTTCGCCCATCCATAAAAATATTCTCATCAAGCCAGCCGCATTCCTCGACCGCAATCCCAGGTTGCAAGTATACGGATGCGCAAAATAATAACTCTGCTTCTTTTTGATGATTAATAATCTGGTCTCCGAGTTCTTTTCCCATAACCTTCTCCCAGTCAGGCTACTTCTGCGTATTGTCGTATTTTTTTGATTTCTGGTTTCTTGCCATCATCCATAAATCCCTGAGAAATACATTTCTTCAATATCCCATTCACGTAAGCCCAAGATCTTTTGTTTTGCAATGCAGATCTTTTGATAGCTGTGGCTATCCATTCAGTTGATATTGTCTTATCGTTCGGGAATAAATCATCAATGGTCTTTTGGGCTTCGGTTATACTCTCTGAAATTGATTGAGTTATAGGGCCTATTTCATGTTCATAAATTGAAAAAAGATTTACAGAAAAATCAACAGAATTCGCGTTAATCTCTGCTGTTTTCTCTGAAATAATCTCGGGCGTAGTCTCTGTATTACTATTTAAAGATGGTGCCAACTTGTCGTCATCGTATAAGACATTTTGTCCATCTCTATCACGTAATTCTGTCGTCTCTAGTAGCGCCAACTTGTCGTAATCAATACGATAATATTTTTTCTGATCATAGTTTTTTGTGTCAAATTTTGTTGAAACTATGACTCCGATTTTTTCAAGATTCAAAAATATTCTTTGGATTGTTCTCTCTGACCAGAACGGAAAGTTATCGTTTCTCCATTCCTCATATGTGTTATAAACCCACTTTACTCCATTAATAATTCTTCCTGATTTTTTGTTTTCCAGCCAATAATGAAGCTGTTGCAAAACAATTGCCTCGTTCAATCCCAACAACAAAGCCAACGATGGTATTACTTGTATAGGTGGTTCATTGATTAGTAATGCAGAATTTTGTTTCATGTTTATCCTCAATATAAAAAATCACCCGATTGCTGCGCCCGTGCCTTTTGGCGATCCCCTCACGGTGGGAATGGACAGCAGGCGCATCAATCGAATGATTTATGTCCCGTGAGTAACTTTTTCGGCCGCCAAACCGTTTTAATTATTTTATCATAAAACTTTGAATTCAATTACCCACACCCATGAATTCGATTCCCATGGGAAACCGCGCTTTGAATAGATGGAATTCCATGCCGGTATAAACCAATTCTTCCCGAGAAGATATTCATTGGGGCAACCTTCGGCGATTATGTCGGCTTCGCTAATATCCTGCACTCGCTCAATTTTGACGTTGATTATCTCCAATGTGATGCGAGAAGCCCATCGGGGCATGTGTATAGATGGTTTCCAAGGCAAAGGGGATTCACCATTTTTCCAATGGTATATACCTTCATTGTTCATTGGGTGCCCAATTTTTTCGAGATAACTTGATGAATCTGATACCATGTTTTCATACCAATACTCATAAGCTACACAATCAGACATTTCATTTTCTTCTTTTGTCGTCATATCCGCCCTGTATTGGAATTCAATAGGCTCTCCCTCCATAAACGATGATATTTTCCAAGTCTCGCGCACCCACAAACGATCGCCAACTTTCCCGTATGGGCAATGTTCAACAACGAAATTGCCGGGATTTTTTACGTATTTGTCTGACCAACTACCATCAAACAACCACTTATCTTGTGATATTGGTTTGATAATCCGCCTGGTCTGCGTTTTCCTGCCTTCGAGAACTGCTCGAACCATTTCTCCGTTATATAAAATAGGTTTCTCTTTCATAGTTTCACCCACCAAATTTCCCATCTTCTTTCCCGGCCAGGTAGACGGCCTTAAGAAGGTCGATGAAATATCCGAAGCCGATGTTTAGAGACATGCCGCCATCATCGGAAAACTTTTTACGAAGCAAGTCTATGCTTTCTGAGAAGTTTAATTCAGGATGGTTTGAAATCTGCGAAATCAATGAAACAACAAAGCTAGCGACGAAATATTTATGAATATCATCTTTATCGTTTTCGCAACCGGTTTTCTCTGTTTTTTCTGACTCGCAGGTGGTATTTGATTTAGACGATACTTCTGGTTGATTTTCGTCGTTTTTTATCATGGACTGCAATAAAAATACAGATTCATTGGTTGCTGACGATTCATTAATACCACCTAAAGGGATGTATCCATCCTTAATTCTTTCATTTACCAATCCGACGATTTCTTTCACACTTTTATATGATTCTACAACAATGTATTCCATTCCACTTCCTCCAGTTCGTTGACATCAAAATACCAATAGACCCAAGATCGTCCATCGGCAGCATGTTTCATCTCATCGGTCATATCTGGCCTGACGATGAGTTTTACAAACGGCTGGATAATTCCAGTTTCAAGATTTTTTCTTTTTCCCTGGACGGTTCCAATGCCGTATTTTGTTTTTACTTTCGTCCCAAAAATCGGAATTGTGTTCATATATTTAGGCCGCATTTCTGCGGCCTCTCCTTTATTTTTTTTCGTCAAGATAAAACGATAGGTCTTGTGCGATGGTGATTGTTGGTTCATCTACAATTTCAACACCAGGTACGGATATCGTCTTCGCCAGTTTTTCGAATTCTCCGATATCCAACTTAAATAACGCCTTGGCATTTTCCTTGCACCATTCTGTTACCTTCCCCAGGTCATAACGGAGCAAGTGATTGATTCTCAACGCCAGGCCGTCAACCGACGGTTTCTCGTTAGTCAGACGATATTCTTCTAAAGCTTCTTTTTTGATTGAGACCATCAGTTCTAACGCTTCTGTTTCGAGTTCTTTTAGATGGTCTTTCGAAGTCTGGAGAATTTCCCATTCAACAGACGCTTCAAGATTGGCCTGGGCGTGTTTCACATCGGTCTTTGTAGATGCGATTTCCTCGCGAATTACCGCGAGGTTCCTTAACATTGATTTCGTTTCTTCGCTCATTTCTGCTCCTTCGACCGGTGGTTCAAGATAATTCCGATCGCATCACGTTTCATCTTCTTTTCATTCATTTCATCAAGGGATAGACCATTGTTCTCGATTGATTTCGTCAGCGATAAAATCATATGGGATAAAGTTTTTGAATCAATATCCCCGTAAGATTTCCCTTCTTGATTCTTGATTGCCTTTGCAGTATCTAAATCCATGGAAGTGGTAGGTTGCTCCGGTTCCACAATTTCAGGTTGATGTTCTTCCGACTCGAAACCCATATCCGTGAGAAGTTGATTTTTATCCTTCTTCTCTTCCTTGATTTCGATACCTTCCAGGTAATTGGTGTCGTCGTCCTCGGTTTCATCAACACTGCTGAGTGTCAATAAATCGTGAGGGTCAAGATAGCCTTCTTTTGTGATACCTTGCCTTACAACTGTTTTGCGGTACATAACATGTGGGTCTGTCTGCCACATGCTATTTTTATAACCATAATTTGGCGAATACCTTGCGCCGTGCCGGTCGCACTCTTCAACGGTCATAAAAAATGTATGTTTATAGCCGTAAAGCATTTCCATATACAACATGTATCCGGCAGGAAGAACGTCAAAATGTTCTCTGTGATATGGGATAATTTCTGTTTTCCCGGCCATCATCGTGATGATTCCGGTTGATCTGTCGATGTAGATTTCGTCATCTTCGTAAACTTTGATAAGATTTAAGTGGCGGTATTTTTGGGTACGTAGCGCCATGTGTTTCAAACCACGCCAACCAACAATCATCGTCGCTTTGTTCTTATATGGCACAAGATATGCATGACCGATGCTTGGGTCGCAAGACAGTCGCAACGTTGCGGCACGAAGAGCAGACCCGATAATTGAATTTGATGTGCATTCTGCCAATTTTTCATTTTGAGATACGGCAAGAAGGACGCTGGCAATATATCCACCAGCCTGACCTCTTCCTACCACTTCCTCAAACCGGCTGACAATTTGGTCAGAACGCATAATGGATTTTAATTCCGGTTTTCTTGGTTCAATTGCTTTTGTTTCGTCACTCATATTCATCTCCTGTTTATTTGATTTTGGATTACAGCATCATTATAAGGCAATTGATACGATTTGTCAATTGACAAAATGCAATTTACGCTGTACAATAATCGTAGATTACAAATACGAAAGGACAATATCATGTGTCAATTTTTTAGTTTAGTAACCGTCCCGTCAGAAAATAAGAAACTGTATTTTGACTGGAAGCAACGTGTCGATATGAAACACTCGGAAGACTGCGACAGTCATAGTTCCATCATAAAGCATTATGGTGTTGACACCAATGCAATCAACTGCTACGAGTACAACCCGTTGGCAAAAGTGTTGACAGTTGACTGTATCAACGGAACAGACGACCAAGCAAATGTAAAAGAATGGCTTGATAACCTCGACTGGAAAACCATCGTCGAGCCGCTCATCGTCAAACCTATCATTAATCCGTTTGAGTTGCCAGAGGTTACGGAAGTTACTGAGCATCATATTGAATTGCTCAAGAAGTGGGCTTACGTGTGGACTTCCGTGTGGGCTTACGTGTGGGATTCCGTGGGGGATTCCGTGTGGGCATATACATCATCCTTCTTCAATATCGAATACAAATACGACTTTTCATCGGCTATTGAACTATGGGAATCTGGGCTTGTACCGTCATTCAATAATAAGACATGGCGGTTACATACCGGGGAAGGCGCGAAGATCGTTTATGAATGGAGTAAATAGCATGAAGATTATAAAAAACCTTGAAGTGTATGATGTCAAAGAAGAGATCGAACGCCTAGTAAGTGAATATGGTCGGCAATTTTCTGTCGCTCTTCTTCTCGGGAAAGATCCAGGAATGATCAGCCGTATCAAGAATGGCGTGTCATCTCCACCCGACGACGTGCTTGATCAAATGGGTTTGAAGCGGGTTACGTTTTATGTTCGAAAAGACGTGGAACTATGACACATCCCGGCGATTTGCTTGAATATTTTTTGAAACCAAAGAAAATGGATAATGGAGATTTATGCGCCGCTATCGGCGTCAAACCAGATGATCCAATGTACGAGCAGATTGCAAATATCTATTGTTGTGTGCCTGGCGCAAAAATCACGCCTGAGATTTCCGAAAAGTTCGGAAGGTTTTTCAAAACAGATGTACAGTATTGGCTTTTTGTGCAGAAAAGATATGACGAGGCGCAGAAATGACCGCCCTGGCCGTGATTTTCATCCTTGCGGTCGTTATCAACTTTTTTGTGTTCAGGAAAGCGAGGAATTGAGATGGAAGGAATTTATTGTCATATTCACGATATGAAATGTCTAAAAGGGAATTGCGGAGATGGCGAATATCCTAAGCGTTGTCAATGCGGAGGATTAATTCACGCTGAATTAGATAATGAAACTCGCGAAGGGAAATCCGATTTGGTGTTATTTTGCGACCATTGCGGGAATGATTTTGAAATTGACGAATTAGACGACCGCCTGAACAAACGCATCAAAAAACTCGAAACAGCCATGTGCGAAATTGCGGATTACGTCCCTGCGAATGTCACTCCTTCAGAGGCTATCGGGTATATCCAGGATATCGTTGATAAGGCGATGGGAGGATGAGATGAATAAATTTACTATTGAGAAATCAACCCACCAAGATATTTATACTCTTGTAACCAGGGATGAGATTGGTTACATTACAAACAGAGATTTTCTTACGAGAGAAGAGATTGAAAACCTTCACTCGGCAATCCATGCGTTCCTTGGAGACCAGAAAGCGCCCAAGAAGATGAAACCACTTCGCCCTGGCGAGGTATTGTTTGAGGAATTTATCAAGCCGAAGTATGGAAGCGTGAAGAATTTCACAGACAACCATTTTGAAGGATTTTTTACAAAAGAATATTACTTCGATATAACTACCGGTGGCGATCGGCGCATTACAGATTTTCATGCAGGAATGTTAGCTAATATTTTCGGCACCACGCCTGAATTCTGGCTCAATCTGCAAGCCGATTACGACCGGGAGATGAAAGGAGGATGAGATGGACGAATTGAAAAAATGCATAGTTGATAAATGTATAAAATTAGCAAAGACCAAAAATGGATATTGCTCAATGCATGCAGCTATCACTCATTATCATCCTCTCCCGCAGCCACCGAAGCCGGAGGTGAAATCATGAAAGAAAAACTTCTAGGCCTGGAATATACAAAACTCGGCCCGCTACATTGGCACGTAAAACTTATCACATGCGGTGTTGTCCATAGCGCAAACTACGCGACATTACCAGAAGCAATCTGGAAAATCATCAAGGTTATTGTCGGGATTGGTTCAAGCAAAAATGTTGAAGCGGCGTGCGGTTTTGTTTCGGATTTGAAAGGAGAATCATGAAAGGCATTTACTTACCAGAATGGCAAATCAAGGCCGCCATCGACGGGCGGATGAAACAATTTACGAAGCCATTGAAGGAACAACCCAATCTTATTAGATGGAACCCAATTATTGTTGCTGGATATGGCGGATGGACAGATGAACATGGATATCAAATTAATGTTCCATACCACATCTGCATCCAATACTACGTCAAAGAGACGTGGAGAATAGTTGATTGGAGTGATGAAGATCATGATTGGATGGTTGAATACAAAGATGGTAAAACAACCATAATTGACTGGATTGATGTTGACGAATACAAAGCAGAAGATTATTGCATACAGTGTACCGATGAATGCATAAAAGCAGAAATAGAATCGGATGATGAAGGATATTTTTGGTTTGACAGTTCTCATCCATGCCCGACCCGATGGCGTTCGCCTGTTACCATGCCCGCCTGGGCAGCACGCATCTTCATCACGCCTACCAGCATCAAAGTGCGGAGGGTGCAAGAACTCGATGAAGGAGATTTTATCTTCGAAGGTTGCCCAAATGAATACTTGTTGGGGAAAAATTGGTTTGTGCCAACCTGGGACAAACAATATCCTAAAACTCCGTGGGATTCGAATCCATGGGTGGTGACTTACAAATGTAGTATCGAGGTGAAGCGATGACGAAAGTTTACCAGGTGATGATTGACCACTGCGCGGATTGCCCGCATAAATCGCATTCGATTTTGGGTAGAGAATTTTGTGGCCTTTTGTGGCAGGATAAACGTATTGACGGAACAACACCATATACCGGTATTTTGTCAAGTTGCCCGCTGCCGGAGAACAAAAACAAGATGCGCTCGAACTCATCCGCGAAGTTATTGGCGGCGCAGCGCGTGAGTCGTGCATGTACTCAACATCGGAAATCGTGGATAATACCTGGCACTGCTGCGATTGGTCTGAATGGGTCAGAAAAGCGGCTGAATTGTTGGGGATTGAATTGCCTAAAATAGAGAACACCAATGCACCAACAGAACCCGAAACGTTTATGTGGGCTGACGATGGAGATGAATGATGAGTAAACCAAGTAGTTTTGATATTCTGGATGAGATGTCATCAAGAAATCTTCAATCAATAAAAGCATTCCCCTTAGGGAATATTATATCTGCGCAAATTGTTGGTGCGAGAGGTAAAGTCACCATAATGACTGATGCACAAACTGTGATGGACATTCTCACTAATAAATCTATTACCGGGATGCTCATTGTGGCTGATTATGATGAGTACAAAAAGATTGAGGGAGAATTGAAAGAGAGAGGTGAGAGATGAAAATATTGATTTATATATTGTATGAAATTATTAGAATTCCAATATCATTTCAGGAATTATGCCAAAAAATATGTAATAGCAATAAACCAGAAAAAATATCAAATTGGCTTAAAAGACCAATTAGAAAAATGTTCCCAAGATATTTCTGTGAGCATTGTGGATCTTGGCTTGAATTATGTTATTTCAGTTCAGATCCATTGGTAAAATTTTGTTGTTACTGTGACCATACTCAATCATGGATGAAGGAAAAATAGGTTCCGATTATTTGGAGAAATCGGAACTTATAAGAGAGGATTAAAATGGAAAATAAATTGTATGTCTACACAAATGATGTTGATTGTTTTGTAGCGACAGATCTCAATGATCTCGAAAAAGTATTTCGGGAACATTATGGAGAAACAATGTCGAATATTGGGGAAGATATATGTGATTGGTACATAATTGACGACAATGTAAATATTACTATCCACGTTGATGAAACAGACTACAAACCAAATAATACGAATTTACCAATAACAGCACGTAGAGACCCAAGGGGCGGTGTTGTGTACTTTGAAGATACCGCTAATGCCTGGGCTAACGCGAATGGACGCGGTTTTCTTTGCTCGACGGAATATTGAATAACAACCAGAATCGGAAGTAAGGAAAGGATGAAAATGGAAGCAGAAATATTACCTCTTGATGGTAAGTATTATGGGACAGTAATTAAGTATAAAAATACTTTCGGAGAAGAACGCACAATCAAAGTATGGAATATGGGAGACTACACTCCGTCTCAACGTCAACTCGAAAAATGGGGATATACATTGGATGAGGCTAAAGAAGACGGTATGATGTGTGATGACCATTTTGAGTCTGCTGAATGCCATAAGATAGCCAGTGTAATATGCCGCGCATTGAACGAAAATATGGATTGGGTGGATGAAAAAAAGATGGATGAATTCATACGTTGTCGTATCTTGACGATGATGATGCGAAAAAATGAAGAAAACGATGAGTGATTTACCGAAGTGCCCGTTCTGCGGGCAAGAAGTAGAAATTAATCCACAATGCGGAGGCGAAACGCATTGTACAAATAAAGAATGTGTTGGCAGATGGATGGTTATCCCAATGACTGGTGAATACAATTTCACGACCAGGCCAATTGAAGACCAGTTGAACGCCAGAATTGAAGAGCTTGAAAGTGCGCTCAATAAGATATTTGCCGCGTTTAATGGGAATAGAAGCCAAGAAGCGCAATGGTTACTTTCTGTCGCTAGTGAAGCGTTGAAAAGCGAAGAACGCACGCTCCAACAAATTGCACAAGATTTTGATGATCTTTTTGATCAGATTCCTGAACCTGAAACTGATGATGAAATCAAAGCAGATCTCGAGGACGCCGGTTATGACGTTGATGAACTGAAAGAGAATGGGATGAAATTTGTAAACGATTTAATCTCAGAATTAAAAAACAAAACGGACGCCGAAGCGCCCGCTAATGCCGAAACATCCACCTCCGATTTATCGGATTGAGAGGATTGTAACATGGAACACCCTTGTGACATATGCCCTTCCGAAGTATGGAAAAACCAAAAACAGACAGGTTATGGCTGTAGTTGCGAAAAGTACCTTGAATACAAAAATTTGAAAGATAAAGATCAAAAGCCATTGAACGAAATTGAGCAATTTATCCACGATTTCCGATTTCAAGATGAAAAAGTTCTCACCAGGATATTCACAAAGGATTATTGCTTTCACTTCGCAGCGATCCTAAAAGCAGTATTTCAGGACGGCGATATTTTCTATGACGTCATCCCAGGGCATTTTGTATTCGAACTTGATGGCAAATTCTATGACGTTACCGGTGAAGTTGACCCGAATAAAATATTGGTTCCATTTGACCAGTTGGAATTTTATGACGAGTTGGTTTATAAAAGAGTCATTAAGAACTGTGTGTTGAAGGTTGAGTAATGGCATCAGTTGATATCTCCCTTTACAAAGAAACAATTTCAAAAACATTTACCTTGGTTGAATCCATAGATGAAATAGCGAACACAATGATTTATTATTCCGGGCATTCTATGGCATATCTGCAACTCGGCGCTATAAATCAGGAGCAATACAACGAAATCGAAGCATTCATTGAAGAAAAAGGGAGATTTCATATTGAATTGTTTCTGCTGTATTAATAAGCAAATTGCGTATTGACAGACGTGCTATAATATTCTTGTGGAGGTGTTTATGAAGATTTTTTAAGATTTCATATTCAAATGAATAAACCACAATTTCGAACTTTTTGGAGGAAATATGACTTTTGATACGAATTTAATTCTTTACGTAATTGGTTTTGTTGCTGGTATCACCGGCGTCCCGGTCATCAATCTGATCAAAGACATGCTCGGGGCTTACGGGAAATATGCTATGTCAGTTGCCGTCGTGTTATGCGTCGGGTTGGCGGCCGCAGTCGTCTTTGTTTCTGGATTGTTTACTGGCGCTACGTTTGATCTCGACACGATGATGAAAGTGTCAACGGAAGTATTCAGCGTCGCCACAATCCTGTTCAAGGCGCTTCAGACCGATAAAAAACCATCTGGATAGCCAACCATGACAGCCAGGCAACCGGTCGGTATACAAATTGCGCTTATGTCGCAAAAAATTGATAATCTCGCTGCAACAACCAACGAAATACGGCAGGATGTGAAATGCGGCAATAAGCGTGCCGATGACATCAATGAATTACTTACCCGCCATGATGAACGAATTAACAATAACACGAAAGACATTGGACTTTTGAAAACATCGAATATCCTGGCTGTCGTTTTATCAGCGAGCGTCTCTGGTCTGATCGTCGGATATGAAAGGGTATCAGATTTCCTGTCCATGATCTTCCCGCAAAAATGACAACTTACACCACTGACGGCTGCTATAACCTGGCGATAGAAATCATTAAACAAGCCGGCCGGGATGCAGTAAACGGGAGGATCAGGGCAGAGCATTGGCTCATGACTACACCGCTCATCGAATCGTGCGGTCTCGATAGGGAGGTGATCCTAAAAAAGTACACCGAGAAAAAAGAAGAATTCAAAATAGCCCATTGATGAAAAAACCCCCTAATTCAGGGGGTTTTTTCTTAGACCAGAAAGGAGAAGAAATGAAAGGTTAAACTTGTCGTCAGAAATATTATATCATACCTATTGCAATAATGCAAAGATTAATCTAATTTCAGGATTTCAGTTCCATCAACATCATTTTCTGCCATGTAACAAGTGATTGCTCGCATCGTGTACCCGTCAATGATTTCTTTCGAGCTTCCGGCCTTTAATCTTATCCCATATGGCAAATAAGCCAACCAGGTATCAGATGATATATTTCTTTCCCGTCTCAACGCTGCACCTGCTACGGCTACAACTGTTGAGTTGTAATTATCATTGGTTGATATTGTCTGTTGCATACCGGTTGACCCAATTGTCAAAACAGCAGTAATAATATGGGAGGGGTCAAGAGATGCAAATCCATAAGATTTAACAAGAGATTTACCAGAAGATGATAAATCCCATGGGTCGTAAATCGTGTAATCATCACCAACTTTATCGACAATAACAACCCAATGTTCCTGGTGCCCTGCATTTGGGCTTTGATCAAGTTGCACGATAACAGGTTTCCCTGCATTTAGATATTCATCAATCAACGATAATGGAGCTTCAACGTCCATGCAAGTGATTAAGTTGTCTTGGTAAATGTCAGGGTAAATTGAATTTATTAACCGCACGATAAGGTTTGCCCCGCTGAAACCAGCAACTGCACGGTATTTTTCGTTGAGTTCCCCAGGGTTGACATTATGGCCGTACTTCGTGCAAACCATGGCAACATCTGCTAGCAGGCAACCATAATCTCCAATTGTTTTTGTATCGGACATTCCGATAATATTATTCTTCCAAGCAGGGGCTCGTTGCGAATAATGAATCATTTGTTTTCCTTTTCATCTTTATTGTACATCTTTTTGCCAGGTTTTTTCTTAGTGTTTTTCTTTTTACGGTCTCTATTAATTGCTTTTTTGATGTTCATTTCAATCTGTAAAAATTACCTGGAACATATTGCCCCCATGTTCATAAACGATTTCGAGGATTGGCCGATATGCTTCAGTGGCGTGGTCTTGAGCCGCAAGGTAAATAAACTCATCGGATGTTGGTGGATTTGTAGGATTGGCATAGTCCGAATATGATCTGATACCATAGTAAGTATATCCTTCCCGAGTAGGCCAATCGACATCCATATTCGGAGATGTGTATACAGTATTCAACGACATCCCATTGGTATTACGCCAGGTAACGTCTTTCGTGGCCGATAAACACCCATCAAATGGCGTTTCCATATTTGCATTTGTCAATGGGTCATAAGCCGACCAATTGTATTTAACAATATCCACGTCGAAATTGGCAGTAGACGTATCGGAAACACAAACTAATTTCATATTTACCTGAGAGATTATTGCATCCCCAGGTAATGTTGTCGTATTAAATTTTAGAAATGATCTATAAATACGAACATACATTGACCTGCCAACACCAAGCCATTCTGGGATAGCAATATTATGAAATCTATTATTCGCAGTAGACCGAGCAATGGTATAATCGGTTGTGCTTTGACCATAGACTGTATCATCAGCAGTCATATCAACGCAATCTAACGTTGTCATTATGCCACCGCCGTTTTATAACCGCTAAGCGATAATGTGGCCTGTTTTATGGTCGTGGCAGAATCAACATTAAAACCCAGGATATCACCTTTTGCAAATGTTTTCGTCCAATTCGTAAGTGATGTGTCTTCCGCTTTTTGATTCGTTGCCGGAATTGTCGGAGGAGTGGCCGACGTGATGCTATCCGCATCAGTTGGAGGAAAATTCGCATAAGTATCTTTCCAGATATCAACAACGATCGCACCGGCCTCATCGGCAAATAATCTGATTGATGTTAAAGTACAGGCGTAAGGAACTTCAAGCCAACCTTTTACGCCGGTTGTAACCGTTGCTGCTCCATTGCCGATGATAATGTTCCAGGTAAATGTGTCAAGAATAAAAGCTTTTTTTGTTGCTTCGGCCGGCGCATAAACCATTTTTTGCCCTGCCGTAGTCCCAATTGGTAGAGAATAACCATTTACTTGATATGCAGACACGCCAGGCCAGAAGAATCTTGTAATTCCAGGTTCAATAATAGTAGAACTGGAATCGTTGAGAATTAAATTCCCTGCACTTCCAGAATTTGAGATACCAAATAAATGGTTCGTACTTCCAGGAGTTGGGAAATTTATGTTTCTATTTGAACCATTTGCGTTAAAAAATTGTAGGATGACGCTGGTATTCGTAAGTGCAACACTACCATTCAAAGATGTTGTATTTGCAATACTGGCATAATCCTGCCCATATTTAAATAAATTATCAAGACCGCTTTCAATGTTGTTCATCTTCGTTGCATCTACAGAAGTTCCTGCAACAGAAACGGGCGTGGATAATTCTATTTTCACATTCGAATGAATTGCAGAGCCAGAAGAACCAGCAGCGCTGATATTGTAAAGTTCAGCAGAAGCCAGTGTTTCATCAACCCATGTTGTTTTTGTGTAGGCCATTAAACACCCCTATCAATTAAAAACGCGCTCATAGTTATATTGCTGCAATTTCTTGCGGTAGTTTGTGGAGTTATAGTCAATTCGATATAATCTCCTTCTACTAAATCCTCATAAAATGTTACATTTAAATGAGAATTACTTAATCCGTCTACTTCTGTAAATGGCCTAATCATATCAATGTAATCAGTACCATTTTTCTTTGCCCATGCATATTGGTATTTAGGAGTTGTGTCCCTGGTTGAAGATGCGCTCATAACCACAACATATAAACCGGCAAATCCAACCGGGATTGTTATTCTCGTGTTATTGACACCGATATTTGTAAACAAACTAGAATAATCATATAAAACCGATGTGAATTGAGCAGGATCGTGCCCGTCCCCGGTAAAACTTTGAGATGCTACACGTCTAACTACTGCTCCAAATTGCTGACCAATATAACTCATTACCCAAGTTGTGCCATTAGAAACAATGGCCTTGTCTGTATTCCCGGAAGCGTCTAAAACTGTATAAGTTCCTGCGCCCGTTGACACCAAAATCTGACCGGCTGCAGTAAAACCGCTCTTTGGAATTGCGGCCGTGGCCGTAGCTTGGGCAGCGGCAGCCGCAACATGGGCATCATAAATACCCGTTTCGGCGTGGTTGAGATTCGCGGCATTCACCGCAGTTCCCGGGGTTATCCCGGTAACAACTGCAATTTCAGCACTTGCGGAAATTTCTCCTTCGATATCCCCGTTGATGGAATATTTTATCGGGGTAGAAGCGGGGACTTCATCAACCCATGTTGTTTTTGTGTAGGCCATATTTACATCCTAATATTCATTAATTCTGGAGGTTCCTGCCAATCAGCAACAATCCCATAAGGCTTATGAGTAATACGTATTTTACAATTTGTATCAATGGTTTCAATTTTTTCAGGAACATATTTAAACAAATCGTTTTTATCTGGCTGAAAAAATAAACTTACAGATAAAAGAATTGGGGTGATCAATAACAAGATTATGTTTTTCATTTTTTCTCTCAATATCTTCTGAATCCGTTTTGTCTCATTATACCACTTCCACATATCGCGTTATTTGTTCTAGGCCGTCTAACCGGGGAAGCAGAATCAGG
>Ga0265297_10002176_pt1 | contig 41333 bp, 52 predicted proteins | sample Munlanlwell13791_FD_192502 | JGI IMG/M metagenome (GOLD analysis project Ga0265297, IMG submission 192502) | Leachate microbial communities from a municipal landfill in Southern Ontario, Canada - Leachate well 137-91 | ecosystem: Engineered > Solid waste > Landfill > Unclassified | place... | reverse complement strand
TAATTTACGCTGGAATTTTAGTCCAGTTTATCAGGTGTCTCAGGTTACCGAAAATGCGTTTAACAAAGTGATGTTTGGTAATGGTAAATATGGTTCTAAATTGGTTGAGGCAATGAGAAGTAATCCAGAAACTGCTCAGGCTATTTATGAACAAATGGACATTGGTAAGGTTATGGAAAAGGGTTTATATGGTGGTGACGTTGAAACGATGGAAAAAATAAGTGCTAGTAAATTGCCTGGAGAAATTGAGCGTCTGGCCCAGGGTACAAAATATGAAAACATGAAAGGAGCCGAGCTTATGAATGAATTAGAAAGTGCGATGGCAGATGTTCAAAAATCATTTGTAGCCGAGAAGAAGGTTGGTATTAGCGAAGAATTCGAAAATGCTTTAGCTAGAAAAGTTGGTAGAGATAAGGTTCAATTATTTAAAGACGCTCTTAAGTCATCTGATAATTATGGTTACGAAAGGGTGTGGGGAACCAAACGTGGTGGATTGGAAAAATCCATAAACCTAGCGTTGTTTCCAACTTCTTACAATAAACGGTTGACCAGCAATATGATTCGTGGTTTAGGTGAAAGTTCTTTTTACCGTAATTTTGTTAGGTTGTTGGCTTATCAAAAACAGAACTATGAGGGTAGGAGTATTGATACGGCCGTTAATGACTTTTTAGATTCCCACCCCGAGTATTTCCCTTATTCAAATGTTATAACGAATTATATTAGTGGACAGGTTGGTGCTGGGCCACAATTGGTTGAACGAATTGGCTTGACATTAATGGGTGTTTATAACCCAGCTACTGGTGCACCATATAAAATATCGTCATTGCCTAGTTTGATTTCACCGCAGTATAGATTAATTAAGGGTGTTGGTGATGCGGCAACTAAGTTTATTAATAAGTAACTAATTAAAATAAGCTCTTTTCCGTGTCAAGACACGTTAAAGTGCAAGGAGCTAACAATATGGATGAAGTTACCCCTTCTCCTACACCGTCAGCAGCAGACGTTAAAACTGAGGGAGAAAAAGCTGTGCCCTATGAACGCTTTAAAGAGGTCAATGACCAATTAAAGGCGTTAAAAGAGGCACAGGAACAAAGGGCTCGAGAGTTGGAAATTGAAAAACGTTCTCGAATGTCCGCCGAAGAGCGATTAGCCTTAGATGCCAGTGAAAAGGCAGAAAAGGTCAAAGAGTTAGAGCAACAAAATTATCTTCTAGCGAAGAAGATGGCTACCCAAGAGGTTTTACAAAAATATCCTCATGCAGCCAAAGTAGTGAATGATTTCGGAATGGAACTGCAGGGAGATTCCATCGAAGCACTAGAAGAACATGCTCGAACAATTGAAGCCAAGGCTACCGCAACTGGTGGAGAACTAGAGGAAGGAAAATCGTTTCCGATTTATGACCGAGGTAAGGGTCGTGAGCCGCTTCCAGTGGAAAAAACAGATGCCTGGAAAATTCCGTTAGAAGATTTAAGAAAAATCTTACCAAAAAAGAGTTAATTAATCTAATTTTCCAAAGAATATGGCACAACCTTATTCAACGGAAGATACAACTGGTAGTAAGATGCAATATTTGCTATCAACCTATTATGAACGAAAGTTCTTAACTCGGTTGACCAGCAATTTTGTACTGTACCCCTTAATGACCAAAACCTATTTGCCTGCTGGCGAGGGTAAGATTGTTAAGTGGTCTCGTTACTCCAATTGGCGTGCTGGTATTGAATTGACCGAGGGGTCAGCTCCATCTCCAGTAGCAATGTCTGCGGCTAATGTTACCGCTACCCTAACTCAGTTGGGTGGCTTTATCCAGTCGTCTGACTTGCTATCTATGACCTGTATCGACCGTAACCTAGAGGGTGCAACTCAAGTGTTAGCCGATGGTGCTGCATTTAGTGTTGACACTTACATTTTACGTGCGATGATTGGTTTAACTGGTGGTTCGGTCTCGTCTGATGATGTTATCGTCCCGGCGGCTTCAAGTCAGGTAACTCGTAACGGTTTGTTGATGAAGTATTTCAATGACCGTATACTAATTTCTGGCGTTGTTGCTGCTAACGTGGCTACATTAGACGAGGTTCGGCAGTGTGTTCGCAATCTGCGAAAACTTGATGCCAAACCATTCTCAGATGGCTATTATGTTGGCGTGATTCATCCTCAAGTTGCTTTCGATATAATGGGTGACACGGCGACTGCTGGCTGGGCTGATTGGCAGAAATACACCACCCCAGAAGTAATGTATAAGGGCGAAATTGGTCGGGCGATGGGCGTTCGCTTCATCGAATCAACCAATATGTTTCGTCATTCATCTGGTGCTGGTGCTTCTACTTCGGCTTACTACACTCCAATTTTTGGTCCTGATGCGGTTGGCGTTGTCGAAATTGGTGGTGAAAATCCTGGCATCAATTTGTTTGTCAAGGGTCCAAACCAATACGATACCAATAACCCATTGAATCAATGGAGTACCGTTGGTTACAAGATTACATTTGCGGCTCGGGTGCTCAACCCTTCCTGTGGTGTTATTCTTGTTACTGGCTCAAATGCCTAGTAGTATCTTTCCACTGGCCCTCTTTATTGGGGGCCAGAACTAAGACACTAATATATGGAATTTTTAATAATTATTATCTTAGTAAGTTTCTTGGCTGGTTGGTTCAGTGCATCCTTATTTAGCAGCCGAGAAAAAAGAAAAGATTTTTTCAGGTAATATGGAGATATCAGAAGAAAAAATGATTGAGTTAATAGTCGACCCAGTTAGACGTGATGTCAGTCGAATAGAAAAGAAAATAGATTGCTTTATGGGTGATTGTAACAAAAAATTTGCATCCAAACTTGTTGAAAAAATTGTTTATGGTTTAGTCGGATTAGTCGTTATTTCTGTTGCGACGGCGTTGGTTACCGGGGTGTTAAAGGCTGCTGAATATATTTTAAAATAAATTATAATATTATGTTAAGAAATGTATCGTTAAAAACATTGGCTAAACTAAGAGATTATGTTAGAGCCAATTTGAATCAAACAACTGCACCAACCACATCATTAGATTTTTGGCCAGATGCTTATATTGACCAACAAATCAATGCCCATATATCTGATTTGAGAGGTCATTTTTATGAGGATGCCTATGATTTTACTTCTTTAACTACCTTATCTGCTCAAATCGACTATGCCATTCCATCTGGTTTTGATGAACGGACAATTCATCGTATTGAATTATGGGACAGTGATAAAAGTTCAATGATGTGTATTTTGAAAGATTATCGTCTAGCTGATGGTAAGATTATACTCTCTGGTCCAATCGGTGAAGACGGTGATTACTTCAAGATTGAAGGTCAAAGGTACCCATATCAATTGCCGGCCACTCCTCTATGTGCGTATTCAACCCTGGGTATGGCTTTAGCTACTACTACGGCGTCTGCATCGGCCTCATCGTTAGACGGTTGGCCAGATTTTGGGTATTTCACTACCAATCAAGGAGAGTACATTCAATATACCGACCGAACGGCCAAGGCACTATACGGATTCACCCGTGGTTTCAACCTATCAAATGCTTTGTCTGCCGCTAACTCGTCTTATGTTTGTGCTTGTTTCAACGGTCCGACCGAAGCTGAGGATTTAGTAGTGATTGGTTCTACGGCTCAATTGATTCGTAATATGATGGCCAATCGTATTATGTACACACATTATGCGGCTAGAGTTAATCGAGAGAATGGTAATACGATTGATATTATGCGTGCAGCCAATGAGTTTGAACAACAATATAGAGAAAAATTAAATAACCTGTCTCGGGGTGGACATATATCTATTTTGAGACACGAAAAATAAATGCCCGTACCAGAGAAAAAAGAAATAACGCTTGATTCTGTATACAGTAGCCTTAGTGATATCGCCACCAGTCTTGCTAATGATTATGTTAAAAAAGCAGACTACCAGATTAACGGGATGGAGTATGATGATAATAATCGAATCAATAAGATTTGTGGTTGGTCAATCAGCCAAACCGAATTTTCTAACGGTAGTGTTAAAATACAATCAACGGCCGAAAGAATATTAATGGGCCTGGCCACCGCTCCACTAACCGGTGTTGGCGTGTTTCTCGGTAAAGATGGTACTGATTATGAGTTTAGGGCTGGTAACCCTGCTGGTGATTATATCCACTGGGATGGTACTAATCTTAATATTACTGGTACGGTTACGGCTGGTACAATTGTTGGTGGTACAATACGTTATGGTAAGACCACTTTTACTGATTCGACTAATGCTGGTTACTACATAAGTTCGGCTGGTTTTTACTTCGGTAGTGCAGCTGACGCTAAATATCTAAAATACGATTTATCTGGTGGTACTGTCATATTGAATGGAGCATCAATTTCATCTCCAATTATAACGGCTATACAAGATGGTTCAGAAATAGCTATCCAGGGTTGGCAATTTAGTGGTTTGTTCAGTGCTACTGATTACCGTATTGTTGCTTGGACCACCGGAACAATCACTTTAATGAATGGTCATACCTATAGTATTGCAGCTGGTAACACTGGTAACATGGCTGCCTTAACATATATTTATTTAGATATTGCCACATCGTTAACTGTATTACAAACTACCACAACAGCTACTACGGCGGTGGGTTCTGGTAAGATTTTAATAGCAGTGGCTCAGAATAATGCTGATACCACATCTAAGGCGACATTCCAGGCATTTGGTGGTTCTGGTGGCCAATTGGTGGTAGTTGATAATATTGCTGCCAACGCTGCTTCTACTAATGAGTTTATTTCTAATACTGCTCAGATTAAGGATGCTATTATTACTTCGGCTAAGATTGTAACCTTAGTAGCTTCGAAGATTACGACTGGTACAATGGCTTCACAAAAAATCACTTTGGGTATTACTGGTGGAACGGGTGATTGTTATATTGCTGCTGGTAAAACTGATTTCGTTACGACCAATGCTGGTTTTATATTGGGACTTGATGATAGTGATTCGGATAAGGCTAAGTTCTATCTCGGTGATACAACTAATTATTTAACTTGGGATGGTACCACATTGAATATCGCTGGAACCCTATCTGTTAGTTCTATTCCTGGCCTACCAGATGATACTACACTTTTGGCTTATTATTCTTTTGATGAAGGACAGGGAACAACCGTTCAAGACTATTCTAATAATAGTCAAACAGGTACAATCACTTCTTGTACTTATACGGTAAATGGCGTATCTGGATATTGCCTTGATTTTGATGGTGCTAATGGTTATGTTACGCTACCTACTGCTCTTAATGCATCGCTATCGAGATTGGTTGATTGGTCAATATCTTTGTGGTTCATAGCTGATGATACCAGCACAACACAAAACCTGTTCAGCTCACTATTATCATCTACTGATAAAGTAGATATAGTCATGAGTGGTAATTCTTTGAGGGTTGGCTATTCTGATGGTGTCGCCTGGACAAAAAAGAGCAAAGCCATTACTGACACAACATCTTGGCATCATGTAGTAGTTACCAATATTAGTGGCGTGATTTCTGGTTATTTAGATACCGTAGAAATGACTGGTAGCGATAACCCAGGCACGGGAACTGCGGCTGGCGTGGTTATCGGTGCCAGAACCGGTGCGGCTGCCCTATCTAAATTCAATGGTCGGATTGATGAAGTTAGATTGTATAGTTATGGTTTAATAAGTTATAATGTTATTGCACTTTATAAAAATCCAAGCGGCGTGTCTTTAACTGGTGTTAAACAGTTGGGCGGACAGTACGCTAGTGCGACTACGGGGGCAATATTATCTTTTAACGCCATTGATGGTTTTCAGGTTTTAGATGATTCTAGCAATAATGTTATTCACGCATATGTTAGCGGTGCCGGCGACCCAGGTATTGGTGATTTAATTATCGGTAATTGGGCTGGCGGTCAAGGTATCAAGTACGACAAAAGTGCCAATACAACTACTTTTGCTGGGGCAGTTAATGCCACTTCTGGATATTTCGGCAATGTTACTAATGGTGTGAATATCGCTGCCAATGGTTTACTCCTCAATGGTACTGGATATTTTAAATCAGCTACAACTGGTGCAAGAATAGAGATGGCTTCTAACTTGATGGAAGTTTATGATGCCAATGGTTTAGTGTGTAGGATAGATGGTGCGGCGGCGGCATCCGTTATCTCGATAGATATTAACTCGTCAAGTGATAGCCGTGGTTTACTCATTTTGGGAAATAGTACTACTGGTACGGCTAAACTTGCTGAATTATTAGCTTATGGCGACCAACAGGCTATCTACGCTTACAATTCCGGCAATAATTACGGTGACACTAATCTAGTTAATTTAGTTGTTAATAGTTCATCTGCATCAAGATTGGCCACATCGTGCGTATTGAGAGCGGCTTCTATTGATAAGGGTGGTGTCTGTCGGTTTATCGGCGGTCAAAATGCTACAGGCAATACTATATATTCGCAACATAATTCTACTGCTGCAGTTATTGGCTGGCAATTTGATTTTGATAATAATTCAAATACTGCTGATGCTTTTTTTATTAATAAAACTTCTACTGGAGCTGGCGTTGCTTTAAGTATTTTACAAGCTGGCACTGGGAGTGGGGTATTTCTTGACAAAAATAATAGCGGTGCTGGATATGAATTAGATTTAGACGTTAATGACGCTAATGCTTGTTATGGTTTGAAAATGAATTTAGCCAACGCCGGAGCTGGCTTAGAATATGCTTTTAAATTTGATGGTTCGGAGATGGGAATTACTGCTGCTGGAAATTCTGGTTTTGTCAGCAACAGCACAGGCACATTTACTGCTGTTGGTTATATTAGGGTTGATGTTGGTGGCAGTCCCTATTATATGCCCTATGGTACAATAGCTTAATTTAATATTATAAAAAATATGGGAACAGGAGTAGGAACACAATATGAAGTAGCCCTGGATAGCCAAGGATATTTTATCCAAAAGGACACTTATTCTAAACAATTACAACAGCCTTACTTAGACCAAACGATTGACCACGAACCGACAGTCTCTGATTTTAGTTTTTGGAAATATTACCTGCAATCCAGTTGGGAAGGTGGATATGATAACGATATATTGATAGAACCAGATATGTTTAAGGACTCCAGTAACATAGATATATTCCTTAAACCAGGACAATTCCAACTCGGTCAATTGATGTCGGCCGACCAGGCAGCCGGGGTAATATCAACGGAAATTACTAACTTTCAACAATATGCAGCTAAGTTTTATGCCGCTGCCAAGCGTTATGTCTACGTTAGTACCGACGGTATAACATTTGCATCTTCTAAGGACTTGGGTTCTGGTAAGGCAGCTTCTGATATGATTGAGCATGGTGGTAAATTATGGGTTGCAATTGGGGCTGATGGTTATTATTCTTTTGATGGTTCTAATTGGGCTTCTGTTGCTACCAACTTCACACCAGATTATTTATGTAATTGGTGGAATGGTAATACCGAAACAATGGTTGGTACCGATACTAATGTATTGAAATCAACTGTCGATGCTGGTGCTAACTGGACAACGATTAAAACCTTTTCTGCGACCCAAAGTGTTTATTTAAAGAAACCCTGCGTCTTCAAAAAGAAGGTATTTTTCTTTACCTCTAATGGTGCTACTAGTAATGCTCCGTGCACTCTTTATGTTTATGATGGATTGAACGTGGCTGATATTTGGACAACCCAACACGATGTCTCTGATTCAATGTGTGTTTATGGTAATAAACTATGGTGGGCAATCAAGACACAAAATCATGTAACCATTTATTCATTTGACGGAAACGTTATTACTCCTGAGTTTCAATTAAACGATGCTAGTTTAGACGTTCCTATCTATATGATTGTTTGGGATGATAAGTTGGTTGTTACGTTTAAAGATACGGCCGCCAGTTCTAACCACTCTATCGCCTATGATGGTGACAAATGGGGTAAATTAACTTATTTGTCAACCTCGGCCAATATTAGTTGTTCTTTAGGAGTATTTAATAAGATTCTATTCTATGGTACCAGTGCTGGAAATATATACAAATTGGGAACAACCTTTGCGACCTCCGGTACATTAGATTCGTCAGAGATTGATATGAATCTGATGAATATTGATAAGTTAGGTTTAGACATAGTGGTTAACTTTGATAAGTTACCAACTAATACCTCGGTTGCTGCGTATTATCAAATAGACAATTCTGGTTCTTGGGTTCAGGCTGGGGCAACCTATGCTACGGCTAATGGTATTCGTGGTGTCTTCCCCTTAACGGCTAATCTTAAATTCAAGAAGATTCAATATCGTATTACCCTAACTAGTTCTGATAGTGCGGCTACCCCTAAAGTCAAGGATGTAATGATTAGGTACGTACCGATGCCAGATGTTAGATACAAGTGGGGTATGAATGTATTGGCCATCAATAGTATTCGTAAGTTAAATGCTGTATTGGAAACATCAACCGGTGCCCAGATTATGGCCGCCCTACACTCATCTAAAGAAAAGCAACAAGTATTAAACTTCGAAGATGTTGATTATTTTGAAACGACATTAAGTAGTGCCCATACCATTAGTGCTACCGTTCTTAGTGCTTATTCGACCACGGGTGCTCCTGCTAAGGGTAGATTAAGATGTGAAAGCGAGGAAATACTCTATACCAGTGTATCGGGTTTGAACTTCCTTGGTTGTACCAGGGGTGCCAGGGGTACAGAAGCCGCTGCTCACGCCGATAGCGTCGCATTAACCAATTTATATAAAGTCTTAATTCAAGACTATAAGAAAGCCCAGGCATACGGAATAGACCAAACGGCGGGGCTGGAAAGTATAGTCGGCCTCTCGTTAATTGAGGTATAAACATATATAAACGTATGCGTTATCTCCAATATGATGTTCCAGACAAAGTAGCCTATTTACTACCGTTCTCGGACCTACATATAGGGGACAAGCATTTTAACCGAAGTTCTTTTAATGGATATGTTGATTGGGTTAAAGAAACGCCTAACTGTCGAGTGTTCTTGAATGGGGATATTGTTAATACCGCTACGATTGTTTCTAAGTCTAATCCTTTTGAACAAGATGCACCGCTGACGCAACAACTAGAGGTCGCCTATGATTTACTAGCACCGATTAAGGATAAGATAATTGGTTGTATAACCGGTAACCACGAGGCTCGGATAGAACAGTTGTGTGGTTACAACCCATTGATTGGTTTATGTCAAAGATTAAACATACCCTATCTGGGATATTCGGCTGTAATTGGTTTGCGTGTTGGTATTGGTAAAAAGATAAGAAATACAAAAATTAACGGTGACTTCATTACATATGTTCTTTATTTTCATCATACTACTGGTGGTGGTGGTACTCCTGGTGGCAAGGTTAATCGAGTTGAAAAGTTAAGAGGTATAATCACCAATGCTGATGCCTATATTGGTTCACATAATCATCAGATATTTGCCGTACCAGAAATAAGCCAACACTATTCATCGGCCACCCATGGAATTATCCAGCAACGACAAATGTTGATAGGTACTGGGTCATTCCTTGATTGGAACGATGGATATTCAGAAAGGATGCAATTGCAACCAGTTAAGTTGGGTTGTCCGAAGATAAGATTTGATTCTACAAAAAAAGATATACACGTTAGTTTATAAACAAAAGATTCACATATGGGGAGACCTAGATGAAAACATTGTTTGGCTGGCTGAGCGGCTATTACGTTCTGTGTACTTACTACTGGATGGGAAAATGGGTCGTGCTCCGCATTTACAGGAGGATACGGCGATGATTCACTGCTTTGAGTGTGGATGCCCATACTGGGTAATCATTGCCTATTTAGCCGATGAACGGGAATTATGGCAGTGTACAATCTGCGGACGATGGTCCATCATCGGTTGAAAGGAGGTGGTCCCACTATCTCCCAAGACGACGGGGTTATGTCGTCAAGCCGTCCGAAAGGACAACCGCCAGTTGGTGGAGGGTGGCGGTATAAAATCTCCACCACATTTTTACGAATAAGTCAAAAACAATATGGATAGGCAGAAGTGCGAAGTATTTTCAAGGATAGTTGGGTATATGAGGCCTATTCATACTTGGAACAAAGGAAAATATGCAGAATATTTTGACAGAAAAGAGTATAATAAGCAACTTAATCCAAATAGCCACGAAGATTCCAAATAAAAAACGATTGGAGACAATCAAGGAATATTTGTGGTATATCTGGTCGAAGGAGAAATAATCATATGACACCGTGGCAAGACGACGTAGATTGCTTGATAGGCTTAGGGTGTTGCTCAATGATAATACTAATAACCTTAATAATATGTCTAGTCCTACGTTTCGTTTAAACTGGCCGTGTGATGTTGAAAAGTATAATCTTACTCAATATTTTGGTGAGAACCTAGTTGACTTTTATAGTCGCTTGGGTCTTGAAGGTCATAATGGCACAGACTTCAGTTGTCCTAATGGTACACCAATTTATGCAACCCACGATGGAGATGTAACTACACCACCAGATGGGAAGCAAAGCGATACGGCTGGTAGAGTAGTAAGGGTTGTCAATAAGGAGCTGGGTATATTGACCGTATATTTTCATCTGAAGCAGGTTCTAGTCGCCAGCCCGCAGAAGGTTAAGACGGGTGATTTAATAGCCTACTCGGATAATACTGGAATGTACACCACCGGCCCCCATCTTCATTTTGGGCTTTATCTGATTGATGAATATTGTAACGTATTAAATTATAATAACGGTTACCACGGAGCAGTCGACCCAATACCTTATTTGATTAAACCACCGCAAGAGAATGAAATTATTAAAAATAAGTTAGAGAATCAATGCTACCTAGTTAAAAATGGAAAGCGTTGGTGGTTAGAAAATGAAAAATTATTTGAACTATTCATGGGCTACCCAGTTAATAAGTCAATAATAAAGGTCGTAGATATAATAACCTTTAACGCCATTCCTTTTGGTGGCGTGATAAGTAACAAACGATAAAACTATGGATTTTACTAAAGGACTAATCGAGTTCTTGAAAGGCAAGAAAACATATATTATTGGTGCCATGATGATATTATATGTTTTAGAGAAGTATGCCTTTGAAGGAATATTCGATTCAGATTTATTATTACAGGCCTTGGCCATCGTTGGTTTAAGAGCCGGTATTGCTAAACAATAAACTATATGGAAGACGAAAAAGATTTACCCCCGGCTGATGATACAGAATTAGCCGAGGAAATAGATAACCTAGAAGAGACACTAGAAGACACAGAACCCGCACAATAAAAGACAGCCCCGAAAGGGGCTGTTTGTTATGTGTTGAATTGTTTATATTTCTTTAATACTTCTTTAAATATTTTTAAGTATTTAAATCTCATATTCATTATATTGTAATTCCTTTTAACTTCCAAGTACGCCGCTGTACCAATTTTCTCTCGTAATGTTTTATCTTCTATCAGCCTAGCTATATGTTTGTACCAATCTTCTTTGTTTTTAACGATTAAACCCGTTTTACCATCTTTGATACTATCACGATAGGGAGCTACGTTAGAAGCGATTGTGGGCGTCTTGAGGGCACTATATTCGAGCCATCGAAGGTTGCTCTTGCCACGATTCCACTTACTATCAGTTAATGGGGCTAATCCAATGTCTATCCCTATTTCAGCACATGTATTGAAGTATTGATATAATGATACCCAATGATAGTGCTTATACCGACTCTTGGGTAATTTTTTAGTCCACGCTGGTTGATAACCAAAGGTAACAAAATCAACCTGTGGATAATCTTTTAATATTTTGGGTATAACATCCTCTATTTCTTTGAGGTCAAAATCGTGAGCCTGTGCTCCGGTCCAACCGATTCTCAACCTAGCCCTTTTCTTTCGTGGCCATTCGAACAGACTAAAATCGATACAGTTTGGGATAATATAGATATTGTCATTAAAGGCAGAATAATAATCCTTTAAATATTTATTGGTAACCACTATCGCCGTAGCCTGGTTTATCAGTGTAGCGGCATATTGTTGGTGCTGGGTATTGGTTGGGTTATAATACTGATATGCTGGGTTATCTGACTTCACATCAAAGACATAATCATCAACATCAATAATCAAGGGTTTTTTAAGAGCTTCATGTAATGAAAGTAATAATGCTAGGTTCTCAGAATTATCCACTCGTTGGAAGAACATAATATCCGACCACTCAGTCTCGTGGAAGTAATATTCTATTGGCAGTGGTAGGTTGGCCTTATTAGAAACAAAATTAAGTCGATGGACCTCGGCCTTCTTGCTTTTATTTAACCAGTGCATCGGATTGATAATCCGGTACAGTCCTACGGCTGTTGATTCTTGATGAATACTAAAGACTTTCATTTGTTTTCAATATTTCTTTTAAATATAATGAAGGATATTGTGAATTTAATATATCTGTTCCTGGCAATATACAGTGTCCTCCAATCTTGCCGGTCGGTGGGTCTAACTCTAAAATGTATTTCTTGTATCGTTCTGGATTACCCTTGGCCATTTCCATACAAAGGTCGAAGATTGATTCGTCATATTGTTTCAACAAAGAATAGCTCATTCCAATTTTATCGGCGACCGTCTTATTATATCTGGCAAACTCGATGTTGAGACCGTAAAGAGTTAAAGAATGAAGTTTCATAAATTCAGTATATTCTGGTTTCTGGACTACTTTATACAATAAACCAGCTTGGTGAAAGAACCTCTCGGCATCTTCATCTTCACCACCTATCCACCAAGTCCACGTTCTCATTGCCTCTGCCATATTGGGGTGTCTTCCCTCTACTGGGCAGTGCAAGGATTTCAATCTTGATGACGTACCGATTGGTACGGTAGAGAAGATAATGGTAACCCCTGGATTAAACTCTTTTTGATAACCCTTGACGACGGATATAAAATCATCATTATCTAAAAAATATGGTATGGCAATCATTAAAACATTTGGATTGGTAATGTTGTGAATAATAATATTCTTCTTAGTATCATAAACATCTATTTGATGATACGGAGAAAACAGTTCATATAATCCCCTACCGACTTCTCCCCAACCTATTAATATTGCCCGCATATTATTTGAATATTTTGTTAACTATATTAATTATCTTCTTTTCAGTTTCTCCATCAAAACAGGCTTCTATTTGTTTGAATTCATGAGTATCTCTAGCAATAACTACTGGAGCCCCGGCATACCAGCTCTCCCTAATTACCCCGCCACTATCAGTGACTACCAGATTAGCCCCGCCAATCAATTGAAGCATCTTGCCATAATTGACTGGTTTAATTAGTTTAAAATTATCCGGTATAACAATTCCCCATTTCTTAATATTCTTCAATGTTCTGGGGTGACAAGGAAAGACAGTGGCATGTTTATAGGCATGGGCAATATTAACTAACTTTTGTAATCTATCCTTATCCTCAACATTCTCTGGCCGGTGTAGTGTCAACAGGGTGTATTTCTTTTTGTTCTTACGGTGTTCAAGATATCGTTGATAATGGATGTCACCAACTACAAATACATTCTGGGTAATGCCCTCTTTTTTCAGATTCTCCGCTGCCTCTTGCGTGGCACAGAAGTTAACAAAAGAAAGATGGTCAGTAACAATACGATTGTTTTCTTCTAGCATCATTTTGTCGCCGCATCTAAAACCAGATTCAATATGCACGATTGGTATTCTGCACTGATAGGCGGCCAAGGCACCGGCGACCGTAGAATTGGTATCGCCATAAACAATCACACAAGTTGGTTTTTCTTTCTTATAAATCTTAATTAGAGAATCAACCATTTTACCAACCTGCTCACCTTTGCAGTCTAACCAATAATTAGGTTCCTTAATCTTAAACTCTTCAAAAAAGGTCTTGCTCATCTCATAGTCGTAGTGTTGGCCAGTGTAGACCAAGACATTACTCAACGAGGGTATCAATTTTATAATCTCCGGTCGTACTCCGATTACCGCCAGTGTTTTCATATGTTTTGCCTAATTTATTAGCCCAAAATTTAATGGTTCTGTCAATACCAGTGCTTAAACCTATCCTTGGCTCCCAACCTAGTATCTTCTTGGCCTTAGCATGAGTGGAGTTTAAGAAGTATATCTCGCCAACACGCTCTGGCTTTTGGCCCCAGTTAATCTTACCGTGCCAATTAAGTTTATTGGCTATCAATTCGGCCAGTTTCTCGATTTGGATTACATTGTCTGGGCCAGTACAGAATATCTCACCCTTGACAAGATGAACATTTTTCAGTAGTTTAACATATAACTCAATCAGGTCATCGATGTGCAGGAAGTTTCTGTATGGTTCACGATAGCCGAAATTAACCTCTTTGGGGTTATTGAGCATTTGGGTAATAAATTGCTCTACCACGAAGAAATCGTTATCGGTACGACCATAGCTATTGGTTTGACGTAAGGCCACCCAGGGGAAGTTATATGCACGAGTTGCATATTGCAAATAGTATTCACAGGCTATTTTAGCTACAGCATATGGAGCATTGGGATATTGTGGTGTATTTTCGTCAAAAACGCCCCATAGCTCGTGCGGAACGGCCCCATAGGTCTCCATGGTACTAGCGAAGACGAAAAGCTCTAAATTCGATAGATTCTTGCTTTTCTCAATCATATTAACCGTACCAGAATAATTAATGGTCGAAAAGTCAATAGGGTCGTAAAATGATTTCTCTACCTCTGTTCTGGCGGCCAAATGAATAATAAAATTAGGATTAACCTCTTCTAAAATCTTACCCACCTTATCGTATTCTAAAAGATTACCTTGATGATACACCACATTTTTATCTTTCTGCTGGCCCTGGTCTTCGGTATATAAACCGTGCACCTCATAGCCCTCTTGACAAAGACGAAAGGTTAGTGCTTGACCGATGAAGCCTTGTACACCTGTTATAAACACGCATTTAGACATATTTTTTTACCATTATGCAACATATCATGTTGCTTTTTAGTCATAACGACTAGGTTATTAATATTATTATTGGTCTTATTGCCATCAATATGATGAGTTACTTCGTTTGGCTGTAAGTTTCTACCAAGATACCGTTCAAGAATATATTTGTGTTGCGTTCTTATTTTTCCATCGGCCTTAATGATTACATAACCATGTTTATTAATATGACCACCCTTAAATTTAAACCAACCCTTATTTTTTACTTTTATATCATATAATAATCCCGATGGTCTTTTCCTAAACCTATATAAACATTTTTTAGAACAATATTTTTTACGATTCAACCTACAAGGATAAGTTTCTATTATATTACCACATAAACAAGTCACGAATACTTTTTTCATAAATTTTAAATTATTTTTCTAGTTATTTGAAATCTACTATTATCTCCTATACTGGTTGTATAGGCTCGTTTATACCCAGCCTTTCTAACTGCCTCAATTACTCGCTCATTAAACCGACCATATGGATAGGCGAAATCTTCCATCGGGAACGGTGGTTTAACTTCTACCCCTAGCTCATAATCTGATAGTTTTGTCAAGTCCCTATGTGTCTTACCGTGCCAACCTATCTTACAACCCATTTTAAATAATCTGTCAAGTTGTTTCCACGTACAGAACCTTTCGGGATAGACCACTCCTTCATTGCCTGGTAGGTCAAACGAATTGTCACCGCCCACTAAATCACCAGAAACGAACAATATAACATCCTTACCCTTTAATACCTTTTTATATCTATAAACATTCTCGTATACACCGTCAAAGCTTATTGGTCCTGGGCAATCTCTGATTTGTTTAATTGTGTGGTAGTTTGGGCTTCTTCTATTACCAATATTATGAAAATAATACATAGATTCTAGGGGTGGCAATATTTAAAAAATAGCGTATCAGTAAAATGTTTTTTGTCGTGGCAATAACGACATTCATAATAATGGGATGACATTTGTCCACCACTTAATACAATCGGCTGAACACAACTACATTCTTCCCAGGCACATTTATGATGTTCTAAAAATTCTGGTTTCCAGATTGGTGCACCATAGGAATTAACAGCATCAACGCCCCATCTTTTATAATATCTTTTAGCATCTTCGGCCATCAGTCTTTTATCTTCACCGGTAATATCGTTGGCGTGTCTTATCCCACCACACTCGTGATATATAATTGATTCCTTACAAACATACGAACAAAGGTTGGGCCATAATTTTTGAAACTTCCAATACCAATCGAAATCAGAATATGCTCTTTTAAAAGCGGGGTCTCTTTCGACCGACCAATACTTTTCTCTCTCCATTAGTGGGTGAAAGTTAACATGGCAATCTCCCATTCTATTAGTGGGGAATATATATCCAGGGTTTTCCATGTTATTCCAACAATCAACCAGGGCGGTCAACCAGCCACGTTGAAACATCATGTCTGTATGCGTGATAACAATATATTTTGTTTTTGCCAGTTTTATACCATCATTTTCTGATGCCGCCGGTCCAGGGTTTTTCTTATTCCATAACATCGTAACGTTTGGTTTCCTTTCTAGTTCTTTCAAATAAATGGTAAGGTCTTTGTCGGCTCCATTCACCACTACCACCAACTTAAATGGATATTTTGTATTTTCAAAAAGAGAATCAAAACACTTCTCAACCTTGTCGGTATGGAAATAAACTGTGTTAATTATTGTTATATCCAAGGGTTCGTTCATATTCTTGTTCTAGCTGGTCCACTATTTTAATTGAATCAAATTCTTTTTTAACCAATTCCCTAAGTCTTGGTTTTAGTCTATTGGCTAGTTTTATTTCTTGTTCTAATAGTTCCTTCGTCCAACGCATGCCGAGGCACCTACCAGAAAAGTTATACTTCTTTAACTGATTGAAGTTGTCCTTTGTTACCAATCCGTCGGCCCCAAATCTGCCGAAAATAATTGTTGGTCTGTTACAAGCCATTGCCTCAAGTGCACCACGACCAGACGATATAACCACATCGGAATAGTTTATGTCATCTTGCATATTCCACTCTTGATTGACATATTCTATGCCCGCCATATCGAATTTTACTGGATGGTTGCTAAGGAACAACGTTGGGTTTTGATTGTTATGTCCAACCTGCTCTCTTTTAAATATCTCCATATCAATCGGATTGCGGAGGATTGTTCCACCAACCATCTTTTGTAGCTCCTCCGACACAACAAATAACTTTTTGATTGGTATCTTTGGTATATCTTCTTGCTCGTAGACCCAACCATGTTTTACAAATATGGTTGGAACCTTGAAATGCTTGTAGGCATCAGTTGTTGGTTGACAATGGTGGCCATGGATAATGTCTGGGTGGAAGTTAAACTCTTTACTAACGATTATATTGGCTTCTTTCAATCTTTTAGCCACCTCACCCAATACTGGAGAATAACAGAAAACCATGTGACCACGCCTGTGCAATTCTTTAGCTATTGTATAAACAAACGTTTCCGTACCGGCGTATCTATCAAGAGCGTTATTAGTTATTAGTATTTTTAGTTTTCTCATATTTATCTAATTGCTGTAATACTCCAACAAATCTACTAACATACGTATGGTCTTCAATCGCCCTTTTGTGCCCAGCCATTGCCATTTGTTCACGCTCATCATCGTGCACCAAGTAATATTTAATCTTCTTCACCAATTCATCAAATGTCTTATATGTTGCTACCTCTTTATTTAATTCAAAGTATTTGGCTAACAACGGATTGTGGGTAGTCAGAATAAACCCACCACACATTGGTACTTCGAAATCTCTACCCTTAATCTGCAGTTTATTCCCCTCGGTCTTGCCAAAGTTAATATTTATCTTAGACCGAGAGAATATCTTTACATATTCCTTAATTTTAATGAACGAATTATGTCCCCAACCAGCTCCAAACGTTTTAACGTCTATCCCAGCATCTTTCAGCTTTTGAATCAATACCGGTCTGTCGGTATGAGCCCAGCCGCAGAATGAAACATCAATATCCTTTTTAACCTTATATGGTTTGAATATTCGATGATTGGCCGCCCACTGAGAAACTATAACGTTTTTACAACCTATCTTTTTATACCGCTCCACCATTGATGGTAAAGTAGTGATAACGATATTGAAATTAGGAGCCATACGATTGCTTGACCAATACTGGGGTATATCAAACTGATGCTCGTCATCACCCATCCAACAGACAGTGATACAAGGTGTATTATCTGATATATATTTAATGGCTTCATAACTTATTTCTTGCTTATAGAAAAGCATTAGTAAATAATCTGGTTTCCACGAATTAACCGTATTTATTAACGAACTATCTGATATTTCTTCTAGGTTTAATAATTTAACATTATAACCAAGTTCTTTCAACGCTGGTAGAAAATGGGTGGTCTCATATCCTTTATCCACCGTTTCTCCACTGGCATAATATATCTTATCTAACCAGACACAGAGAATTTTATTTCTTTTTTTCATCTTTTTTAAGACCATTGATTATGACATCTTTAGCTAGGTTATCAGCTTGGAGTCTTTGAACTTCGTTGACCAAATCAACTACTTTAGCCTGGGCCGTAGTTAGTTCGGCGTACATACTCAAACGGTTAACCTCTTGCTGTTGATTAAGACTTCTTTGGTTGTCCATACTTTTTATACATTAATGGTTTATAAGCTTCTATCATCTTTTTATCATAGGCATCAACCTCTGCTTTCTTTTCTACAGAAACTGCTCCTTTATGCATACGATATTTAACTAGTGGTTGGGCCAAACATCCGAACTTAAATCCAGCCAATGTGCATTTAATCAGCCACTCCCAATCTTCACCGGCCTTCAACTTATCGTTATATTTAACCACCTTAGCCACGTTCTTTCTAAACGCTAACGTTGGTTGGGCGATAGCCTGAGCCTCTAATAATTTTAATGGTTCAAATGCTGGCGGTAGTCTTCTTTGAATCAAGTTTAAGTTTTCATCAGATATATCCCAGCCAGAATAGAAAATGTCAACACTTGGTTTCTTCTTGAAATAGTCGCTAATCATCTTCAATCTCTTTGGATGGTTCCAGTCATCAGAATCAGTACAAACCAATATATCCCCAGTAGCCTTCTCAACGGCGTAATTGCGGGTATCGGATATACCAGAGTGTTTTTTCTTATAATACTTTATCCGTGGGTCAAGTCTGGTAAAGTAGTCTAACAATACTTTAGTCGTATCGGTGGAACCGTCATCTACTATGATTAGTTCCCAATTCTGATATTCTTGGACCAATATAGAATCGATTGATTCTGCTAACAAGTGTGCTCTATTGTAGGTTGGCATTAGGCAGCTTAGTTTTAATTGTTTTTTGGAGTTTTTTGACATACTCTTTTTTATCTAATAATTTATTATAATGTTTGCTCCCAAGAGTGTTAACTCCAAGTTTCTGCATCTTTCTTATTTCTTCAACTATCTTAATCTTATTTGGAGTAACAAAGTTCCAAAAAGGCATTTTAACATTGGATAAAACATTTCTTCCTTGGGCAATAAATTCACACGGACTTAGAGGCAACCCATCATGGATAGTGATTCTCATTATAGCCGAACACGATTCAATAAATTTATCCATTTTGTCTTTGGGTATCTTGCCCATATACTCGACATTGTTGATTGTCCCCTTACGCAACTCATTGCCAAAAAACTTAAATTTGATATCAGGCATAGCCTTGGCGACCGAATCCATCAACCCATTGTTATATAGTTCTTCATTAGTTGCCGGCATATAAACAGCCATGGTAAATTCTTTTGGTAACGGCTTAACATCATAATGCTTGGTCAGTGGTAACGGTAAAACCGAAACATTCTTAATGCCCAATTCTTCTAACTCTTTCTTAGTCTGGTCAAATTCTGCCAAGTGGACATCAATAAACTTGTTCAACGATTCAACCAACTGTTTACCTTGAAGGTATGGTGCACCCATCATCATTAGAATGTCACTACCAATCCAATGAATTATTTTGCGACCCTTAAATGAACCCAATATAGTAGCTTGAATATCTGGGTTCTGACCAATATAAAAGCCCAAAGAATAAACTGTTTTGTAATGGTTTGGCTTCCTGGCTGGAAATTGGGCAAAGTCAGCTCCAACGATTTTACATAAGTTCATTGCGTGGAACGGGGCACCAAGAGAGGTAATACACAATTGGTTATTTGGCAGACCATGTTTTTTCTTAATTATATCTGTTCTCTCTAACCAATTCTTATGACTATCATCCGATAAGCCGTCGGTTCTAATGTGAGCGGTTGTGAACATTGATTCGTGGATGGCTACACCCTTATATCCCCGCTTAACGGCATCAATCCAAAAGTCCCAATCTTGCAAGGACTTGATTGATTCATCCCATTTAACATTGTCGAATACTTCTTTTTTCATTAAGGCAGAACCATCGATGTAGTTGTATTGATATAGGAAGAATGGGTCAAACTCTTGTGGAATATACGGAATATCCTGCACCTTGCCAATCCAATCGGTAAACGTGTAACCACAATAAACAAAATCATATTCTTTATGTTCTTCTAGGGTACCAACCCAGCGTTTCAATGAATCAATGTTTATTCTGCTATCAGACGGGAAGAAAGAATAATATCTACCGTTGGCCAACTTGGCTCCTTCATTTCTGGCGTGGGGAGCACCAGCATGCTCGTTATAAATAACCCTAATGTTCTTATGGTTTTCTAGTTCTTTAAGCTTCTCTTTTGTCAGTTCTTGGGTAGAACCATCATCGGATAGAATAAGCTCCCATTTTTTATAAGATTGTTCTTCAAGACTTTTAACGTAGGCATCTAAATATTCCCCGGTATTATAAACTGGGGTAATAAAACTAACCAACGGTTCGTTATCCTCTTTGATTGTTTCAATAATTTTATTCGCTGTTACTTTGGGCATACTTATATATTTAAGTTTTTAAACATTTCTTTTAATCCTTCTTCGATATTATATTGTGGAGTCCACTCTAGTAGTCTTTTAGCCTTGGATATATCGCAGACGAACCTGATGGCATCAACGGTCCGCAATTGTTTGGTATCGAACGAGACTTTCCTTTTTAGTGCTTCTTGTATCTTATTGAACACATAACCAATTTTTAATTCTTCACCACCGCTAATATTATAGGCCTCATTAATGTTCTGGGTTTCTAGGGCAAGTAAATTAGCATAGGCAATATCCTTAACATAACAGAAATCGTTACTTTGATATCCACCATATAATATGGGTTTCATTCCTCTCGACATTCTTTCAATGAACGAACCAATGCCGCCCCATGTCTTACCCTCGCCATATAAGTGGCCATATCGTAAAATCACCCACGGTACTTTACACTCATACATAAACATTCTTTCAGCCATAATCTTGGTCATACCATAAACGGAATTACCCTTCTCAATCGGGTGGTCCTCTCTAATCGGTACCTTCCAAACGGGCATGTAAACTGACCCAGTAGAAGCATGGACAACTCTGTCACATCTTTTTTCATTAGCCGCTCTGATTACGTTGAGCGTTCCGCCAACCGTGGTGGCAAATGCCTCTACTGGGTTATTCTCGGCTTCGGCGAAACGAGAAACTGCGGCTAGGTGTAGAATCTTGTCGCCTGGCTTGAATAAATGTCTTAAATTATCAATGTTACGGATATCAAACTTCTTACTGATTTTATTATCACAATTAATCACCTCATATCCGGCACCATCTAACAACTTGATTGTATGCTGGCCGATAAAACCGGCCCCACCAGTTACAATAACTCTACTCATATAAATCTTTTAATGGGATTAATAATTTTGTTTTTTTAATCTTACCGCAAATATATCTAATATCAGCGTCTTTTAGTGTTGGATATAATGGCAGGGAAACTATGTGATTGGATGCCCACTCTGTCATTGGTAGGGTTAAATGATTATGCTCTTTAAAGGCCTTCATCTTATGTAATGATTGAAAATGAACAGAAACCCCAATACCGTGTTCGTGCAAAAAATGCACAAACTTATCACGGTCATTAACAAAAATAGGATACAGGTGCAAACCATAATTTTTATATCCCAATATTTTATTATATTTGTCGACTATGACCTGACGCTTCTTATCCATCAGTGGAAGTTTCTTCAATTGTTCTATACCAATAGCCGCCTGCAAGTCAGACATATTAGCCTTCTCTCCAACAAAATCAATCTTATATTTCCAACCATCGCTCTTGCCGTACCTTCTAATATCTTCTTTATCGATACCGTGATTTCTAGCCATCTTCAACCAGACATAGGCTTCAACGTCATTAGTGGCAATCATTCCACCCTCGCCGGTCGTAATCGGTTTAGTCGGATAAAAAGAAAAGGTAGCCAGATGATTAACGGGCATTTTCTTGCATTGGTTTTTAATTAAACGATGGGCAGAATCTTCAACCACCGGCTTGTTATAGGCCGTAAACGCTTCCACTCCAGTTAAGTGAACGGGCATAACAATATCTACGTTATACGGTAGTTGGTCTGGGTCCAAACAAAGATTATCAGAATCAATGTCAATGAATTTAACAGAATGTCCACAGTTTTTAATCTCAGCCGCCGTAGCAATAAAGGTTAAAGATGGACAGGCGACTGTGATTGAGTCCATGTTTTGAGTAAAATACTTCAATGATAATTTAATGGCGGCCGTACCAGAACTAACGCTAACAGCATATTTACTACCCACGTATTCAGCAAAATTCTTTTCAAACTCAGCACACTTAGAACCTGTGGTTAGCCAACCAGATTTTAAAACACGTGAAACTGCTCTGACCTCTTTACCATCAATAAATGATTTACAAAATGGAATTTTTATCATATAGATTTAAATACATCTTCTCTCGTTTGATAATATTTCATATTAGGAGGAATCGATTTGGTTACTAGGGTACCAGCACCAATCATACAATTTTCTCCAATCGTCACTCCCGGTAATATAATGCAACCAGCACCAATCGACGCACCATCACAAATTTTAGTTGACAATAAGGTCCACTGACCCTTAGACCTAGGGAATTTATCATTAGTAAAGGTTACCCGTGGTCCGATAAAAACATTGTTGCCAATTTCTACGCCACTGGGGATAAAAGTATAGGCCTCTATCTTACAGTCATCACCGATAACAACACCTGGCCCTATTTCTACGAAGGCACCTATCTTTGTTCTATCTCCTATCCATGGACTACCGAATATGTTTTGGTAAGGATTGGTTGGCATACCATTTTATGTAGTGCTCAAGATGTTGTTTAAAGTTGGTGGTTGGTTTGAACCCGTATTGCTGAGCCAACGATATATCTGCACAAAGTCGTTGTACCTCCCCTGGTCTGGGCTCCGTGTGGATAATTTCACTATTTGATTTAGTGATGTTTTTGATAAACCTGGCCAGTTCATTGATGGTGATGGTGTACCCAGTGCCAATATTAATGGCTTGTCCTGATAAATTATGTTGTGCACAGATTCTATATCCAAATAAGGCGTCAGTGATATATATATAGTCTCTCTGTTGTTCTCCGCCACCATACACATAAAGGGGTTCCCCCGATAACGCCGCTTTAGTGAATCGAGCAATGACTCCTCCGTAGCTGGTATCGTTTTGATAGGGTCCGAAAGCATTGAAATTTCTTAAAATGGTTACATCTAGGCCATAGGTATCGTAGTAAGCCTTACATAGTCTATCGCCAGAGATTTTACTAGCCGCATAGGGTGACTGTCCATCTAATGGGTGACGTTCATTTATCTTATCAACCTGTGACGTTCCATATACTTCGGAACTACTTGCAAAAATCATCTTTTTGTGGTATTTCCTACAAGCCTCTAATATATTTAAAGTACCAGTTACATTGACATCTATTGTCTCCTGTGGAAACTCTATTGACCTATCCACGTGGATTTGGGCGGCGAGATGATAAACTATATCCGCCCATTTAACCCACGATTCTATTTCATGATAATAACGTACGTCAGCATAGTGGAAGGTATCATCAACCGGGGCTTGACAAGGATGAAAAAGATTGTCTAATACAATAACCTGATTATTCTTTTTTAATTCTTCTTTTAAGTGGTAGCCAATGAAGCCTCGGCCCCCTGTTATCATCACCTTCATAATTTACTCTTGATGAGGGAATTAACTCAATCTTGAATGGCTTACCAGGATTAGGCTCTATCCAAGCAGACAAAACCTTTCTAAAGTCCTCTGGTATCTCACGCTTGAATAAGCTCAATATACCAATCCAGGTTATAATATACATCCTTGTTATAAACTGCATATCTACTTCTTATATTCTACTTCTGTTAATTGACGACCACATTGAGTACAGAATACTGATTCAACTTCGTCGCTCTTTTCGATATCTTTTAAATGTTTAAAGGCAATCGATTTGACCTTAAATACACTTGCATTACAACCAATGGTCGGACAATCACCCTTTGTGATTTCTTCAATCGGTTGTTTAACTTCAACTTTCTTCGCCATAGTTTTTTTTGTTAATCATAAAAGAAGCCTTAACAGCTTCCCACCTATATTTCAATAGGTTCTTCTTATTATTAGTAGACTGGATAGCCTCCATCTCACATTTTTTATCTGACTTATTCTGGTCCAGCGTTTTAGCCAAATTAAACTCTCTGGCAAACTCTAGCTCTGCCTCAGATAAATCATCGACCAACTGTAAGACTTCCTCCATCTTCATACTATTTGAATACTTTATTACAAAGCGTAATTACTTTTTCCCAATTATTAGGATATAACTGTTTATGTACTACACACAAATGCTCTATCTTTGTCAACAGGTCTTGTTCTGATTTCTTCTTCCAATAAAATACAATCGACTCCCATTGCCTTATCTTTTTATAGGCTGGGTCAAAATTATACTTATAATATTTATAGCCACGTTCATAGGCTCTTTTATCCAACCGCATATTAATTTGATTCTAACAATTCCACCTTTTGCTGTAATTTTAATAGTTGTTCTTTTAGCCATAAAATCTGCTTGGTATGGACATCAAGTTGTCCCTGGGCAGACGGTGGTTTAATCCGTAGGCTGTTATAAACCTTACCCTCTTTGCTGGTATAAATATCCTCGCTAACTTCGGCGGTTATCTCTACTCCTTCTTGCCAACCCTGAGTGGCTGGACCATCAAAATAAGTATAAGACCGTCCGGTAGTGTCGGACAGGCTCTTTAATGTCCACGGACCCTTAGCCCCGACGCCGGTCTTAATCTCCTTAACGCTAGTAATCCTAATTTTTTGTAAACCGAGTTCTGGTTTTTCCATATAATTTGTTTAAAATGGTATGTCGTCTTTTTTAATTTCTTCGTCTTGTTTGGTCATCACCAACTGCTCAATCTTATCCTGCAATTTCATAATAGCAAAATACATATCTTCCGTTTCCTCGGCTATCTTATCCCAATCAATAACAACCGATGGGTCAATCTTATGGGCCTTGTAGACCACTTGGAACAGAATACTAATGTCTTTTTTTGTCCACTGATTAAAGTCTGTCATATATTTATAAAGGTAGCTTAGCACACTCAGGATTTTTTGTCAAGTCCTGGTTATCCCCACCCTCGTTTTCTAGCTCAGCTAAGCTAATTTTAGTCGGTATTCGTAGCTTTTTTTGTCCCATTTCTTCTGGAACGATATCCCAATATTTATACGGCATTGCATATTGTGGATAATACCCGAGATTTACCCGAATCTTATGAGCGTTGAAAACATCAACCGAAACTTTGAATCTTTTACCCGTTTGTGTCCTGATATAAATTCTTTTAATGTGAGACTTGACCTCGTCATACATATTGGCGTCAATTGCGGGCGAGCCCAAGAATGGACATTTCCACAATAGATGCCGCTCATCACTTAGGCCCCACTTATAAAGAGTGTCTATAATAACCGTTCCAATTAATTTCTTACCCCGGTAGCCCTCTCGATAGAATTTCTTATTCATACATTTTGATAACTATTTCGTTTTTTAATTGAAACCATAGCCCGAACTAGGGTATTATAAACTTCTTGAGAATAAATGGGCATACTAATACCCACACCAGTTTGTATCTGCTTCAAAATAATATTATATTTAACAAGATTGCCATCACCATCTGTATTGCGAGTCACCACAATCAAGTCACCATCATTAGTCCTCAATTCTATTTCATCATTCATATAATTTCTATTAGCCTCCCTAATTTTATTAATTTTTACCTCTAACTGAGTTGTCATACCAATAGCTTGGTCACATCGTCAAACGACTTAGCCACACAACCACGGACACTTCTAATAGAACTAACCAAGGATAAAAAGTCAAGCTGTTCTAGTGAGGCCCGCCCAATACTTGATTTACACTCTATGAATAATAAATGGCCTTTCTTGGGGTTGATAGCCAATAAATCGGGCAAACCCCTGTATTCGTCATTTTTACGCCGAAAAAGCACCTTCCCGCCGATGGCTCGGGCAGGAATACCACCATTATATATTTTCCACACCCGATAACCACTCAACTTTAAACCATCTATAACTTGGTTGGTTACCTGATTTTCATTTAATTTAATTTTCATATAAACCATTGACGTAGTTTAATATATTATTAGCTCTCTTAGTAGTTCTTATTTCATCTATATCATCAAAGATATAGTGTTGTAACTCGTGATTTAGAGTGTAGGAAAACCGGCCGATATTCCAGTTAACAATCCAAATATGCTCTGTGTTAGGTGAATAGCAACCATAGTAAGTACCCTCGGTACAATTTCTAGATTCTGGCGGCATTTTACTAACCATTTCAACAATAATAGTTTTATTATAGAACGGAGAATACTGGTCGGCGATAACTTGGTAGGCTTTGTCGAAGCTACCTGTTAGGAAGATAGCTACGCAGATTGTTAAGATTTTAATTTTTATATAATTTAATATTAAATAATTTAGCAAAACTATATCCTAGGAATAGACAAAGAATATAATAATGTATCGAAGAAGTTTCAGTGGTATCATAAAGATATTTTATACCACCAATGCTGGCTATAGCTAGTGGAATTAACAAAATGATTTTTTTCATATATTTATTCTTTACTCCTTACCTTGAAACTGGGTGGGTTAGATTAAGGTTTTTGGATAGAACCTTTTAACTATTGGTTTACTTTCTTTTAGAATTACTGCGAAGAATTACTGCCCCGCTAACTGCGATACCCTTATGGCGACTTCTAAACCGAAGTTTATAGGTCATTTCATTGGCAAGGGAATTACTCGGCTGACTGGGAGACTGACGACTCCGACTGACGACTAAAAGATTTTAACCGAATGTCATACTTCGGCATACTTTCTATTACTTGTGCCTTTAGAATGGCACTTATTTTATATTCTTCTTCTTCGGTTAATTCTCTGTCCACTTTTATTGTGGCTTTGATAATTTCCGCAGAAGTAGATATTTTATAATCGCTACCAAAATCTTCCATTGATTTATTAAAATTATCTTCAAAATCAGCAACCTCTTTGCTCATACTTCTTAACTTTATTATAAATTTTGCTTCGTAAACCATATTTATTTTTCCCCACCACCCAGATTAAAGGGAGGGAGTTTAGTTAAATAAATTTTTAATTTCTTTTAGTGCTATGTTAATTACAGCCGTATCAATATTTTTATTATTTTTTCCTTGTATCCAACCATTCATTAAAACTCCTGATAGTATGGCGTGTAATGTAAATTCAATTTTCTTTGGCATATAGGTTTAAGATAAATATTTTTTTATAAAAACATTATCATTAAAATCTAACCAAGCGAGTTGAATGGCGAAATAAATAATAAGTGGCAAACAATAAACAGGAAAAGTGATAAATAAGAAAACCTTTAATGCTGTTTTCATATAGTTTATTTAAGTTTTAAAATATTTTATTATTTAATAACCGCTTCGTAGGTCATCCCTTCAAATTCAACCTTAACAACTTTGCCAGAAAGACTAGGGGTCACAATATCTAACCCAGTAATTTCCTTAAATATATTGGCATCAAATTCTGGTAAAGATTGCAGATAACTAATAGCTTCTTTAGGCATAGATTTCCAAGAATTATACCAACCAACAGCATAAAATTTAGACATATCAACTTTTGTCCAGTCGTTACCACATTGTTTATATAACTCAAAACCATTTGTTTGGTATGGTCGCCAATCACCAAGTAGTTCTTGATATTTACTTTTAACCTCAATAAATCTATCTTCAGTCACTTGTTTGTTAAAAACAACAAATTTTTTACATTCTAAATTTAGGCAGAATAAACCATACTTTAGACATTCGCACGAATAGCACGAATCGCACGAACGGCACGAATAGCACGAATCGCACGAACGGCACGAATCGCACGAATAGCACGAATAGCACGAATCGCACGAACGGCACGAATCGCACGAACGGCACGAATCGCACGAATAGCACAAATCGCACGAATAGCACGAATAGCACGAACGGCACGAATAGCACGAATAGCACGAATAGCACGAATAGCACGAATAGCACGAATCGCACGAACGGCACGAATAGCACGAATAGCACGAATCGCACGAACGGCACAAATAGCACGAATTCACATTTTCGCAATTCACATTGTTGTCTTTTGACATAGATTTTATTTAATTACTAAATTATATTTTTCTTTAGCTTTATCAATGATTTGCTGACGGCAATCGTTATATCCATCTGCACCTTCAGAACAAGTTGGTAATTCATATCCTTCAGGCAACACCTCTCGCAGAATCTCTACTTGGGCTTGGTGACGGATTTGGGAGATGAAGTCTTTAATGCCCTGTTCTACACCATAAGCACCCATATCATCAAATATTGAACTAAACTCTTTATCAAATTCTTCTTCCCACTTTTCATTGTTTGGCATATAGGTTATTTAAATTTTAAGACATTTATCGCAAACATTATCTGTATCAAAATTAGTAGTTATGGTTAGTTTTTCAGTATTCTTTCTAAAAAACATCTTTCTGCATCTACTACATTTTTTAAATTGTGGTTTTTGAAAATATAATTTCATATACATATATTTACTCCTTACCTTTTAACTGGGTGGGTGAGGATTGATTAAAACATTTGATAATTTCTTCTTGCTGACCAATTGTTAATCTAATATCACCCAAACCAAGATGATGGTTTTTGTCAAATCTAAGTTTATTAAAATAATTTTCAATCCAAGACCTTGTTTGATTATCTTTCTCGCAAAAAATACACCTTTTATCCAAATGGACAATACAGCTTTTCCTTTTACATTTTGGACATTGATAATATGCTTTATTTTCCATATTGTATTTCTCACCACCCAGATTAAAGGTAGGGAGTTAGTTAGTTAATCCTACAAAGAATGCTTCTATCTCATTACAAATATCGTCTATACTAGGGCTGGAAACAATTTTGCCATTTTGTCTATCCTTGTGTTCATAATCAGACGCTTTGTGTCTAAGTAATGTTATCCATCTATCTTTTAGTTCTTCATTATTCATACTCTTATTATTAGGGAGTTAATTAATAATAATAATTATATTGAGCCATACAAGTTCTAGTCCCCAGATTACCCCAACGCCACAATTCACCGTTAGACACATCAACCATTGCCTCTCTGATGTTTGCTTTGTAGTTCTCACAACTAATACCCTTTTTAGAGCTTTCAGTTCCCGCCCACGTGCCTAGTAAATACTGATAGACACCACAAGCAGTTGATACTTGATGATGAGCATTGTACTTGTAGTCACTCTCACAATCAGCTAGAGCCAGCATAAACTTAGGGTCAAGGTTAAAGTTATTGGCTTGTCTGACTATCTCTGTCTTAACCTCGTCTTGGGTCGGCTCGATAATCTCGGTTAAGTCTATGATGGCTAAGGTGTCGTTACCACTAGCACTCGCCTCGCTTGTTTTGGACATTTTATCAATACTATACTCGGTAAATCGCTGGTTCATTCCGATAATGACCACGCCCAGAATAAAACAGGCGATAATCACTTTCCAATAGTTTAATTGTCTTTTACGCTTTTTGGTGTGATAATACTTTGTCATACTTTTTTGTTTTTATTTTATTAGATTGTTCTTCCTCAAACTCTTTTTTATTCTCATAGTAAACGTCATTTTGCTTATTGCTCATATTTTTATAAATTAATATTTATGGTTGTCAATTAAGTTGACAATTAATTGCCCATGGTTGACAATTATAAACTCTCACGGCAAACGTCACAAAGATATTTAGTTGGTTGTCCCGGATAGTTGTAGGGTCTTAGAAACTCATTACCATTACATTGATAACAAGTTGATTGAGCTTCTAGCTCACCAACTGGAGTCATCAAGGTATCTAAGTCATGGTCAGCACTTAGCTGTCTGCCCATAATGCGACGAATACCGTCGTCCATAAAGTTAAAGAGCTGTTGAGCGTTGTTGTACTCGATTAAATCGCTGGAATTCATAGTATTATATGTTAAGAATTAAGAAGACAAGCAAACAGATTGACGCAAAGCCGACAATATCCAGCAATAGTTCTTTAATCATATTGTTATAGTTAGTTACTTAGACAGAGAGCCAGTAGATAAGTAGACCGGAGACTAGCTCCAAGTCGTTATGATGTTTTGAAAATATCTAGGCTCTCTAGCAACCTACTACCAAGTTTAAGTTAAGGGCTTACCCGCTAGGGTGCTGATAAGCCCACCCCAGCGTTAGTTAACTTTATTAGCGACTATTAGGGCAAACTCCAAACCCTTTATATATCCTTCACAGTTCATTTTAAATTCTTTTGAACTGGTTGTTTTAAAATATGTTTTTGCTAAATTGATATTATCTTTTATGACTTTATCAAATTCTTTTTTATTCATATTGTTTCCTTTCGTTTGGTAGCAGGTTGTCAAAGAACTAAAACATCTTCCTATTAGTCATTATATTCCTAAATAATAATCTTGTCAATGTCTAGGGACAATAAAAAAACGGCTAATTATAGCCATTTGAGGGTGTTTAGTGTCGTACAATATATGTGGACAACTCGGGGTCCTAACTATCTTATTTACTTTCTTTTAATATTATGTTATAATGTGTGGATAACTATGGGTTTTATATCCTTTAAAATAAAATGTTGGTAATGTCAATATGTGCTTTTACTAAGCGATAATACGGGCGTTGGAAGTTAAGTCGCAACGTGGGGTATTAGCCGTTGCTAGGGTCTAGGGGTAGGGACAAAGATATCAATAAAGAGGATCACCTTCTTTCTCCATCCTTGTTCTCGTATAATTAAGTCCCAGCTTTAGTTTTGTATGATGATTATGGGTAGAATCACCCTTTAAACCAACCTGTGATTCCTAGAACGTAGTAATAAGACCACGAAGACTGTTTCTTGTCAACTACTACAACCTATAAAAGAAGAACAAAAAGAATATATATCCCCTAGAGATTATACCTTGACATAAAGTATCTATTTAATTATATTGTATCCCCTTCTAGTCATTCCCGAGAAAACATACTCCGGCAAAATGTTAAAAGTTCAATGAGTTATTAAGCTCTTAACCTTTAAAGCCGGAGGTACGAAAAGAGAAATGACCGATTGAAGACGTGACGTTGGTTATCGTTAGTGCTTCCTGGCCGCCAGACTAGCTTTTAAATAGTAAGTAGCTAGAGAGCTCGGAGTTAGACACTTGCTTATCCGCCATTATTCTTCAATACTTGAAGCAAAGTTAGGTCGTTACAATATCTTGTAACAGTTTGCCCAGCAACGAGGGCCCCAATAACCGATACTTTGGTTGCGTCTTTGTGGTATCGGATGTTTGTCAATACAAAAACCCAAACTATTTTATAGCTGGAAAAGGTAAGTTTGAGGTCTTCAATGACATAAATAGTCTTAAAGTAGTTTACATAAACCAGCTTAGCACATCTAAAAATATTTGTCAAGTGGCTAGCAAATAATTATGGAAAAATGTATCAAAAAAAGAGTAAAAATGTTGTAATTAAACACAAGGACTTGACAAATACCAAGAAGTATGCATATAATGTAATCAGAAACTAATAATTGCTTATGGGGAAGACAAAGATTGAATTGTCCCCGGCATATTCCTTGTGTTTGCGTTACTATGAAAAAAGGAAAGCTGGAGAGAAATTGAGTTATAATGATGTAGCGAAGAAGGTTCAAGATACTGACCCCACTATTACTAGCAGCAACATTGCTGTTTTTTTTAATAAGTTGGATTTGCAACTTAATCCGCAATTAGAAGTGCAACGAAACATTCTACGGATTAAAAAGAAACAGATTGCCCATGATGCTTTAGACGAAGTGTTGGAAGAGCCAACTAAACTATCAATGAGAGATAGAATCGCTTTGGGCCGAGAGGCCAGTGTTGAAGAAATACAAGAAGAAGAGTTTGATTTTAAAAGACGGATGACCGAGAAGTCATCAACGATGCTTGAAAAATTATTAAATGCGGCTATTTATGGCAGACTAGATGTAGTCGATGGTGATTCAATTCCCGCTAACCATTTGCTAGAGGAAGGAGAATATGAATCAGTTAATGATTCCAAAAAAGATTCTTAATATTCTTTCTCCGGATAATCAGAAAGTATTGGCGAAGTTGATAATTGATATTGATAGCGGTCGTCATGACCCAGTAATGTTTACGGAAAATTTATTGGGATTGAACTTGCACTCTCATCAAAAGATTTGGTTGTGGTTAACTACTAGAACGCAATTGCAGAAAGCAGTGGATGAGGGAAAAAAGATTGGTTATAACTTATTGCCGATAGAAGAACTAGAGAAGAATGAATTTTTGAAGAACGTGCTTGTCCCTTCAAATAGATGGGGTAAAACATTTGTAACGGCGGTTAAGCATTTATGGTATTGTTTCTATAAGATTGGTTACGAGGGTAGTGCCGAAGATTTGACGAAGATTGAATACACTACATTGAATCTTTCATCGCACAGTGAGCAGTCAAATGTTTGTTTCGAATATTGCGAGAAGATATTAAAGAGTGAAATATATTATCCAATATTGCGAACTAGAAATAATTGTCGGATTGGATTTTTTCTTGGTAAGTCAACACGCAATCCGATTAATATAATGTACTTTAATAATAATAGTAAGTTCTCATCGAGAACGATTGGTGAGGAACGGGCTAGTAACATTCAAGGTGGTTCTCAGAACTACATATCATATGATGAATGTTGCCGGTCATATAATTTGGAAAAAGAGATTGAACCTAATATCATGCCTCGTTTGGCTGATAGTAATGGTCCTTTGGATTTATTGTCTACTCCTGATAAAGATTCTCCCTCTCTGCAATATTATTATGAGCTTTGCGAGATGGGGCGTTCTTTAAGAGATGGTTGGTTTCTAATGACTGGCGAGTACGATAATAATATTTTTATACCGGAAGACAAAAGAACAAGTTTTAAAGAGAGAATTAAAGACCCAAAGGTTTACGAACAGGTTGTTAAGGGAAATTTCGTTTTTGTGGGAGGCAGGATGTTCTCAGGTGAGGACATTAAAAATATGTGGCATAAGGACATACAGTATGTCCCGTTACCCATACTTTCGCTTATCAATAATCAACCAAACGGGTTGCCGATAGAATACGGTCATAAGTATATCACGGCAGTGGATTTTGCGAGAAGTGAGGGTGGCGATGCCACAGTAATATACACTTTTGATTATACCTATAAACCATACAAATTGGCCTATGCGGTAAGGTTTACGGGGGTACCGATTATGACGCAGGTCCAGGAGATTTCAGGAATATGTAAGTACTACAACTCAGCTTTATTTTTTGACTCGACTGGTTTTGGTGGGGCGATTATGGAGGATTTATTATCTAAGCAGGCGGTCGGCGTTGATTTCCAAAAGGGAAAGGCGACTGCCCTAGCCCAGTTGAAGCTAGATTTAAGTGAGGGCAGCTTTGCTTGTCCGATGCCCAATTCTGATAATACCGTGGACGAGTTACGTAAGGAATTATCTTCTTATAAGTTAGAGGATAAGAAGTTGCAGACTGATTGTGTTATGGCTCTGGCTATTGCGGCTTACGGTATTTGCGAATTATCATATCAAACTAAACCTATTTATTTTAAACTTTATAAGAAATAATGTATGGCGGACGAATTTTATACTATAAGTTTTGACCAGGAGCCAGCTACTCCTATTAAGCAAAGAACTCCCGAGGAACAAAAAATTTACGAAGTAGTTAAGAACAGAATCTTGTTGATGAAACAAGATACCGAAGCGGCCAATGGCCAGCGTGTTTTGAATCGTGATTTCTATAATGGTGACCAGTGGGCACCTCAAGATTGGCGTACCACAACAATGGTTACTGACAATAAGTGTCAGCCGATTGTTGATAAGTACGTCAGTTTTTTTATGGGCGAACCGCCTCGTGATATTATCCCGCTAAACAATGATTTACAGGATTTGATTTCTAGTCAGTCAGCTAAGATTGATGATGAGGAAATGAATAGTGAGGCTCTTGATAAGGCAACTCTAAATGCCGAGGTATGTAAGAAGATTCTGGATATGGTCAAGAATGGTGATAACAACTGGACCTTAGTTACTCAAGAGGCGGCCCAGTATTCGTTTCTTTATGGCAGTGCTTTCTTAAAGGTTTTATATGACCCAGAAAATAAATCAATTTATTTAGATGCGATTAATCCTGGTCGAACTGTTGTTGGTTGGGAATCAGATAATTATAATACGCTTGAATGGTTTGCGGTTGTATCTCGTCGTTCTATTCAAGATATTTATTATAAGTATGGGGTTAAGGTTGATTCGGAAGGAGAGTTTATCACCTTTGATGGTGACGTTACCAGTAACGAGATGGCTAACGTGATTGATTACTGGGATGATGACATGAACGTTATAATTATTGGTGACCATTTAATCAAGGCAGAAAAACATAATTATGGATTTGTGCCCTTGGTTCATCTGCCATGTTTAACAAAACCTGGCGAACCGTTTGGATTTTCACCGATTGAACCAGTCATCCCACTACAAAGGGTTCGTAATGAACTTTGGTCTGATTTATATGATATGGTTCATTATGTTCCGAACAATACGATTGTTGCCGAGGGTTGTAACTTGGATGCTAAGGAAATTCCGACTGGTTCGTTACCTAAGATTTTACCGATTAAGGCTGGTGGTAAACTATATCCGTTAGAGTTAGCTAAACCAGGATTTGAGATTAATAGATTATTGTCGGATAACCTTGGTTCAATTGATGATGTTTCTGGTATGCCTAGAATCGCTTATGGTCAGGTTGATGCTACTCTAGCTACTGGTATTGGTTTAACTACTGCTTTCCAGCCGGCGATTCAAAGGATGAAGATGGTTGCTAATAATTGGACTCCTGGACTACAAAAGATTAATGAGTATATTTTGCGTATAGCGGAAAAACATGTTAAGGGTGCAAAGGAATTTATTGGTGGTAAGTATTATACTAAAATTGCTTGGGGTAAGTTTTCTCCTCGAGACTTCTCGATTCAACTTACCAATGTTATAAATGCTAAAAATTCTAAACTATATTCAACCCGTCGTTCGATGGAAGAATTAGGTGTTGAAAATCCCAGAGAAGAAATGGTGGAGATTGCAATGGAAGAAAATAATCCTTGGTTAAATCCTCAATTAGCTTTACAAAAAGAACAGGCTAAACAACAGGCACTGCAGGTTATACAACAAGGTAAACAGCAACAGCAGCAATCGAATACTCCACAACCGCCGACGTTGACTCCTGACCAAAATCAATTTTCTGGTGCTCAGCCAATGGCTATGCCTAACGCTGGTCGTGGGGCTCCGAAACGCAATGCTCCGCAACAACCTAATGTAACACCTGGATTATAATATATGTCATCATCCGCTTATAAAAAGATAACTCGTAAAACCGAGACAAAGAAGGGCTCTTTTTCTGTTGGGCTAGAGGGTTTGTTGTCTGAGATTCAACGGATGCGTAAAGAGCAAGAGGCCTATGAAGACGCAATAATGTCTCAGGCGATTACTACTGGTACGGCAACAGTCCAGGACCAGATAGATTATTATAAGAAACGTCAGACCCAATACCCGGCGACTTCTTCTGCTTATCAACAGATACAAAAAGAGATTACGACATTAGAGCGTCAGTATCGTTTTGATGAGCAAAAGAATCTTTGGGACACGAAGAAGATTACTGATGACCAATATTTGCAGTTTATCCAAGATGAACGAGCGGCCGTGGCTGATGATAGTCAGGAAGCGTTGAATCTTGACCTACAATCATATACGGTTAGTCAGTTAATTGATGGTAAACAATTAGATGAACAGTATCTGCAAGAGTTCGAAAAATATACAACCGAACAGACCAATATTCAGGGTCATCTTAATTGGTTGAATTATTATCTTGGTTCTATCCCCGATACTGACACCGAACGAAAGTCTAGTGTACGCCAAGAGATTGCTCGGGTTCAAGACCAGATTAATGATTTGAATAATGACGCTGCTTTGGTGGAGATGAAAAGTAAATGGGATAATGATATTATTTCTGCGAAAGAATATAAAGAGTGGTTACAAAATACTGGAATTACTTTTGCTGATACGGCTGTTGATAAAGCTAATATTGAAGATTTAATTAGACGAGTGGATGCCCAGGGTACGGAATCCCAAACTAATTTGGATTATACTAGATTACAAGTTAGTAGAAATAAAAGGGAAATAACTCAAGAACAATATATTGATTCTTTAACTAACTTGAAGAATACAACTGGGTTAACAGAAGAAACAAAATTAAAATATGATGATTATATTAGAAAAGGAGTTGAAGATTTAATCAGCGAGAAGTTGAGTGATATTGCTGATAAGTATCGTAAGGGTTTATACACTGACCAAACTGCCTTGAGTGAGTTGGGTAATTATAAAAATAAATATTCTGCTTATCAGGATTTATTTGTCGAGGCAGAATATGATTTGAAGAATAATATTGGTATAGAAAAATATAATCAATGGTTAGAACCAATACAGGCTAATTATCAGAAGGCTCTACGTGAATTCGATAGAAAGAATGGTGAACTATACGCTTTGTGGCAGCAGGGTGAAATAACTTATGATGATTATACTAGTAAGGTTGATTCTTTAATTTCCTGGCGTGATACCGTTGATTCTACTTTTAGTAATATAAGTTACGATTCTGCTGGTGGTTATCAGGTTTGGGTAGAGGGTCAAGGTGTTCCACCGGTTTATAATATACCGTCGATGCCAAATGTTACTCCAGACATATCAGTATCTAAATATGGTGGTATGCCACAGTATTTGGTTGATAAAATCGCTAATGCTTTTGACCGTACCCCAACCCAGACTGATATCGATAATTGGAAGTATAATCCAACTATATTCGAACAGCAGGTTGATACAACAATATCTCAAAAACAAACTGCCGAACAGCAGGTCCCAGAACAAACGTCAGAGGTTCCCAAAACTAATATACCGTTCAAGACTGGTTTAACGCCAGAACAACAACAAAGCGTTATTGCCTTGGCGGCTAAACCGCTCGGCAGTTGGACCACAACCGATTACAATAACTGGAACTTTGCAACTAATAATGCCAGCCCAGCACAATATGTTGTTAGTGCTGACGCACAACAGCCGGTGACTGGTGGTGGTAGTCTAACGGTAGGTGGTGCTTATAAGTTCCCAGATGATAATAAGATATATCAATGGAACGGTCAGAATATGGTTTGGGTAAAAGATGAGAATACATTTAAGGGTATTTACGGTGGCCTACCTGAGGAGGGAACTAATTTTGTAACTATTGATAGACGGGTTTCTAATTCTGCTGGTAACCAGGTCAATGATTTGATTATGACTAACGGTATATTAAATTATGTTGCTGCTAATAAGTCTACTCCGATAACTTACGGGGCTACTCCAGCTACTCCAGCTACTCCAGCTACTCCAGCTACTCCAGCTACTCCAGCTACTCCAGCTACTCCAGCTACTCCAGCTACTCCAGCTACTCCAGCTACTCCAGCTACTCCAGCTACTCCAACGTCGGTAACTGGTCAAGCATATATTGATGCTAGTGGTAATATGGTTTTACCAAGTGGTCAAAAAATAAACAAGGATGACCCGAGTTGGGCGGATTACAAGAAAACATATAATTTATAATATGGCTACATTTCAGAAGAAAAGTTCAAAATCATTAAAGTCTACTCCATTATCTGAGGATTTTTTCTATAATCTAGGGACCCAGACTGAGAAGGGAATAAAGAAGGTTGAGGCCTTACAACGTTCTGATTATGAGGATGTTTTAGATTTGCAAGTAATGAACGGAGAGATAAGTGAAGGGCAAAGGTTAAGTACTCTGATATTGATGAAGGAGGAAGAATTGTCTAGTTTATCGAGGGGTAGCGGTCCGGCGACTTATGACCGGGAAAGTAATAAGTTAGAACTAGAACTCGGAAGTTTGAGGGAGCAGTTAGGCAATGCGGCCGCTAGTGCTGGTGCCAAGGGAGTTGCTGCTAGATTCCAAATAATGAAAGCTGAGTGGGATGCTGAGGATATTAAAATTGGAGAAAATTTAGAAAATGCTAATAGTGCGGTTGCTATAGGTTTGATTGATATAACCGAATATAACAAAAGAATTAATGCTATTCGTGATGAAGCCGTAACTAATATCAAAGAACGATACAATGATGATAGATTGGTGGCTTATTCGGCATTAGAGGGTAAACAGGATGACGCAGGAAAGGTTTTAAATAGTATTACTGAGAAGATAACTAGGTTAGAAACTGATACTAGTGGGGTGAAAATAACTGATGGGTTCGATTGGTTGGATAATGCTAGTTTCCAATTTGATAAGCCAGGTAGGGGTTCGGTTACAATCTCTATACCATCTACTGGCCAATCTACTAAAATGTTGAGTAACGAATTAAAGGATAAGTTTGTGATGCTAATGAATTATGATGACACCACTCAATCGGCTACAATCAAACCAGTTTTATTCAGTAGTATAAGCAAAAAATTTGGTGATTCTAAGAACGATATTCAGGATGTACCCAACCCATATAATCCTAAGGTGAGTGTTTATGCTACACCGGTTGAAATTAGGGCGGTGAAAAATAATATGGGTAAATGGGTTGGTGCTGGAGAGGGTGATTTAAACAATGAATTAAAATTGTTTTTGCCTGTTACTAAACGTGATGGTAGCATTGAATTGTTATCGTTTGATGAATATAAGAAATCCTCTGGCCTTACTAAGTACTTGGAAACTAGTGATGAGTGGGATAGGGAGAGGATAGCTCCTGAGGTTGCTAGATTGAAAGATAATGAGGTGTATGTAACAAAATATTCTCATAAGTTCTTTATTAACAAGCCAGAATTTGGTGGGTTGGTACCGATAACTTCACCCAAAATGGCTAGTAGTTTTGGTTTGAGTATATCAGCAATAGAAAAAAATAAACAAGCAATTGAAGTCCCGGAGATATTCCCACAGAATAATTCTACTCAGCAGAGTGTGGCGAATAAAGATTTTTCTGGACCAATAAACCCAGCAACACCAACGGCAGCACCATTCGAAAAGGCTGTGCTTCCTATCCAGCCAACTAGGCAAGATATAAAAAGTTCTATGATGCAACAAAAGCGTGGTTCTAAGAACGCTTGGTCTTATTTATAATATTATATGCCATTTATAGGGATAGACTGGTCAAAACCAATCAACCAAACAATTTCTGCTGTTAACCCAACCGTTGGTAATGTTATCCGTTCTACCGAGCAATCAACGGCATTACCAGAAATAAAACAATATAAGGATGAGTATTTCAATCCCGCTCTTGGTTATCAGTTAAATATGTATGGTAAAGGTTTGGAGGCGGTTGGTAAGGGTTTTAGGTGGTTAGAGGCACAGGCATTGGATGTGCCATTGACTGCTGCTGCTTTTTATTTACAACCAGATGAACCAGGATTAACAATGGAAAAAAGAATCCAGGTTGCTTCCGATATTAGAAAAGAGGGTAAAGAAAAGATAAAGGCTGAGGGCGTTGGTGGGTTATTGCCGGAGGGAACTCCTGGTTGGCAGAAAGAGATTGTTAGTATGGCTGGCCCAGCTTCATTTTTGCCATTCGGTTTGGTTGGGAAGGGTCTTGGTGCTGTTTCCTGTGGGGTTAAGGCATTGTCTAGTGGTGCCGAGTTGACTGGCACCGTTGCTAAGGGATTAACCGAGATTGAACGTGTTGGTCAGACCAGCGAAGGTGCCGGTTTGGTGGCTAAATTTTTTAATAAGATAAATCCAACCGTTAAAGCTACGTTTTATGATAAGGCCAAGGATGTCGCCAGAGCAACGTTTGGAGACATCAGTTTGGGTGAATTAGCGTTCGGTCCAGATGCCTTAAAAGGAATAGATAGGTCTAAATTGGATAGGGGTGTTACTAACGCTATTGCTCGTAAAATGATGGAAGAGCAAAAGGGTTTTTCTCCGGAATTAGCTAAACGGGCTATGGCTGATTTGCAAGGTACGTTTGGTCGGGTGATTCCGTCAAAACGGGCAGAAGCGTTTAATACTTGGTATCAACTAGAATCTGAGTTAGAAAAAGGTAATACTTATGTTTTAAAAAATGAACAGGATGTTTTAGACGCTGGTAGAAGTTGGGTCAGAAATAAGGCTCAAGAATACGAGGCCGTTGGGTTAGAACCAACATCCGCCTATGCTAAGGCTCAACAATCATTTTTAGAGAAACGAGTAAATAATCTAGACGACCTTGCTAGGGGTGTTTATGGTAGGTCAAAGCAATATGGTTGGATTCCAGTTCTGTCTCCAAAGGATAGATTTGTACCATTGGGGCCAACCATGCCAGAGGCTAAGATGATGTTTGTTTCTCCCAAAACTACTGTTGGAAAGGCATTACAATTTATGTATCCGGTATTAACCGAACGTGGTTCATATTCTGTTAAAGCCGATAAGGTTATCACTCAGGCTTTAAAATATAATCCAGGTAAAGAAGACGCCGTTATGGATGCGATAGAAGATGCCGTTAAAACGCTTAATGCTATTGTATATGGTAAAAATCAGGGTATAAAAAAAACCAGTAATATGTTTGTTAAGATGTTTAAAAAATCAGAAAGTACACCCAGAACTATCGGCGATTTATCATATAGTAAATTAAATGAAATAGGTGATAAATATGGTTTAAGGAAATTCGGTAGTGCGGTTAAATCTGGTAATGTTCAACCATTTTATCAGGGTGGACTAAGGACTCTGACCGAAACCGCCAAAGCCCAACCGTATAAAGTTGGTGAGACGGTAGATACTTTGTCGGCGATTAGGCGTAATTTACGCTGGAATTTTAGTCCAGTTTATCAGGTGTCTCAGGTTACCGAAAATGCGTTTAACAAAGTGATGTTTGGTAATGGTAAATATGGTTCTAAATTGGTTGAGGCAATGAGAAGTAATCCA
>Ga0265297_10002175_pt1 | contig 41347 bp, 64 predicted proteins | sample Munlanlwell13791_FD_192502 | JGI IMG/M metagenome (GOLD analysis project Ga0265297, IMG submission 192502) | Leachate microbial communities from a municipal landfill in Southern Ontario, Canada - Leachate well 137-91 | ecosystem: Engineered > Solid waste > Landfill > Unclassified | place... | reverse complement strand
ACAACCGATATCGGGGTTTTTATCGCAATAGTACCGGGAGTGATTACCGGAGAGGGGGCCGTGAAAACAACCGATACCGGGGTTTTTATCGCAATAGTACCGGGAGTGATTACCGGAGAGGGGGCCGTGAAAACAACCGATACCGGGGTTTTTATCGCAATGGGCTCCGGAATAAGTGCGAACCTTGATCCAACCGTTATGGATATCGGTGTTGAAAGGGTGATAGTGTCCGGAACGATTAGCGCAGAATTGGCAACGAAAACAACCGATACCGGAGTCGCAATCACAACCGCAGCGGTAATATCGGCGCTGTTGGCGACGAAGGCGACAGATATCGGAGTGGATACTGATATGTCCGCCTTGATCGATTCGTTGGAGAACGTGACGGATACCGGAGTGGAGATACGGATACTTGCTACAAATTCGCCATACCCTAACTCATCCCCGGATAGATCGAGCGGTGATCGATCCAGTCCGTCAACGTCAAGCCTCAATTAAAAGGCTCCTTTACGACGAGATTGTGATTGTCAGATTGCCGGTGTTAACATACGGAGCCATCCCGACAGACGCCGTCAGCGATGCCATTGTCGTATACCAACAGACATTCCCCCCTGTTGAGCCATCAGCAAGGAAGAAATACGTCAGCGTGCCCCATTCGGATGATGTGACCGTCCCGAACTGGATCTGCCCGTTGCCGTTGGTTTTCACTCCAGAAGCCGCAGAACTCCAGACGGTCGCAATATCGTCGTTTACCACGGCGACACGATCATATCCAACCGCCGTAGATGGCTCTCCAGAGATCCCGCCCGTCGAGTTAACGCTCGTGCAGATACCGGCGTACCACATTGAGGGGACCGTATAGCTCTGTTTTCCGAAATACTCATCAAGGATCTTATCTTTCATGTAAACTGTTGCTGGCATGGTTTTAATACCTCCATAACGGGATCATGTTACCGTCTCCCGTGCAAACGAGATCGTATAGCTATACCCACCGAACCGTGTCCCGAACAACTCTTTTACTCGGATATCAGTGATAACGCAGTTTGTGTAACTCGTACCGTTCAGTACAAGCGTGCCCTTTGTTCCAGTGGTTTGAACGCTCATTCTACCATCAATCAGGCGGGATTTGGTTACAGTGCCCATTTTTGCAGTCAGCGCGGTGATCTTCGTAAGATCTGTAGTTACACAATCGAATGTCACCTCGAAAGCGTCCGATCCCTCTTTGTGGAAGTCCAGGAGCTGTCGGACCTGAATTTCCGTGCCGTCAAAGGTGTTAGTCGTCATAGTCGGTTCCTGATCCCGGCGCTGGCCCGGGCTGATGAGAGGTAATTCTCAAATGATTTGTCGCCGTTCAGATAGATCGGGCCGGTGATTGTAATTCCTCCGGCTGCCGCTGCCTTTTGTGCCTGCGCCGTCTCGAACTCAGATGTTCCAGATATCCCGCTCAGATCGCCCCCGGCGGCGATCGTGTTAAACGTGCCCTGAGATACTTCGACATCGACAACGTCAGCAGCATAGTTTCTCATCAGGGAATTGCGGCTCTTGTAATAGCTCATCATCACTTGACGGGCTTGCGATACATCCGTGCCTGCAGCCTGAAGGTCAAAAACGGTATCTTCCTGAAGATTGATGAGGGCCTGCTGTGAATCTCTCGCGGATTTCAGCTCATTATTATAGTCCTTGTAAGCATCCGTCAGAGCCTCCGTCCTGCGCTTCTCCTCATCGCTCTTTTCCGACATGAGCTTTGAGAGGTTCTCTTTTGCCTCAATCAGCGCGAGCGATGCGTCGGCGACTTCCTTTGCTGTTCCTGTCGATTGGAGCTGTTTAAGTTTCAGTTCTAGGGCCGGGATAGTGTAATCGACGAGATTCTTAATCTCTGCCTGTTTTACTGAGAGCCCGGAGAAAGGATCAGAGAGCCCGGTGCCGGCTTGTGAGACTTTGCCGCCATAATCCGCCCCACCGGTCGCACCGGTTTTCTGGGAGAGGTAATCATTCTGCCCGGTCAACCAAGCAATAGGATTGAAGACATTGGCGCGGGTCCGCATTGTTTCCGACAGCGAAATGATCTTACCGGAATAGATCGTCACGGAATTGATGAGTTTATCCCATGCGACCTTTGATTCTTCGAGTTGCTTTTTCTCATTCTCTGAATAGACCGGCGCCCGGGAGATCTCGTCGCGCTTATCAATATACGTCTGGATATAGGGAAGGAGTGTTTTCCAGTTTTTCCCTAACAACTCGGAGGCGATGGCGTTCCGCTGCGTCTCGTCTTTGACTCCAACCAATGCTTTGGCGGTCTGCTCGAACACCTCATCAATTGATCGACCGGTTGGATCAACACCAAGCTGTGAGAATGCTTTGTGGGCACCGGAACTCTCATCTCCGAAATCGGCGATACTCAATGAAAGTTCGTTGATCCCATTCGAGACGTTCGAGAAGTCTGTCCCGGAGATCATGGCGGCATACTGCATCTGCTGGATCTTTTGGGTGGCGATACCAGTGGTATAGGAGAGATCGTTAAGCTGTTGGACGGTTTGGCCGGCAGCTAATCCGGTGCGGACTATCGCATACCCGACAGCCGTAGCAGTTCCAGCGAGCAGAAGAAGATCGGAACTTGCCGCTTTGCTCGACACCGAAAGATCCTTCGTCTTTGCTACGGTGGTATCCAGTGAAGTATTGACCTCCTGAGCGCCTTTCTTATACCCTGATGTATCAGACAGGAACTCGACAACAAGGCTGCCGATCTTCATCTCTATGAACCTCCCATCGCTGCATTGAACAGCGCGATCTGATCATCGACGCTCTGCACCTTGGGTTTCCGGCCGGTCCGGATGAAATCCTCCGGAGCCCACGGGCGCGAATCTTTCTTAGGCACGGAACAATTCGCTATCGTCGCGCAGACAAGGCCGGTGCGGGTATTGTCACGCAGGCCGGCATGTTCGCGCATTAACTCGAACTCCCGGGGAGTGAGCCCGTAAAATTCGGCGGATGATATATTGAGCTCTGACAGCGCGATCCGTTCCATATCAGCGATTGTTTCACTGAGCGGCACCGGATCCCCATCATCGCCCTTTCCTTTGTCTTTCTGCGTTCCGATAGAGATCCACTTATCCAGCGTCAGCGCGTCGGTGATCTTCTTCCAGAACCCGATCAGTACGATCGGATCGTACGCTGCACCCTCAGAGATCAGGTAAACGCCCGATTCCTGATATGAGACGCCCTCGTGCTGGAGGCCGGCCCATAAAAGGAGGTGGCATGTCGGAAGTTCCGCTTCCATATCGAATATAGAATAGAACCCATTGGGGAGGATCTGTTCTAGGTCTTCGACTACAGAGAATGGATACCGCAGGTGTTTTACCTGATTTCCGACAGTCAGAACGGTGGATCTCATGGCGGTTACGTGGTTGAACTGACGGGCCAAGTGGGCTTTCCGGTGATCTTCATGTCGAAACGGGCGGTAAGTTTGCCGTCCTGCGTCGGATCTCCGATACCGTAACCGGTGATCAGTGCGTCGCCATACCCGATATGGTTCGAGCTGGTACCGGCAAACGTGATCTTCCATCCGATCTTTGTCCCGTTGTTCATCGCTTCCTGGATGAGGGATGTGTGCTGCGAGTTTGTCGAGAGGTACACCACATCAACGCCAAGCGATCCGGTGCGGACCGGGCCGGCTGAGATGTGTTCCTCGTAATAGTGCGTGCTGTTCATATCGGAAACGTCAACCGTCGCTTTAGTGAACTTCGGCGCTGTGAACGTCTGAATACCGGCAATGTCGGTGAACGTCCCGGTACTTCCTGCTGAGCTGAATGAGAAGATGCTCGGATATCCTGGTCGTGCTACCATAGTTATTTACCTCCTTTTTTACGTCGTGTAATTGAAATACTCGACCTGAAAGTTCTGGATGAAGATCCCGCGCCCATTCTCATCTCTACCGTAGTATTCCGGTTCCCCCAACGATTCGATGAGGGTGTACCGGCGTGCTGCGACCGATGACGGAAGCGTGAGATCGTGAGCGTGGTCGAGCCGTGTTCTGATGTCGATACTTTTCTGGTGCCCTCCGTCCGCTGCTGTGGACCTGACCGCTACATTCAGCCGAGGGTGCCGGTAGTTCACACCATCATGGGTGAAATCCGGCGCTGTGCCTTCGTAGGGATAGAGGATGATGAGCGAGACATTTGTAGAGGGTAGATTGTTACAGTAGATCGATTTGGTTTCCGTGCTGGTAGGTGTGAACACCCCGATCCCGGTGGTGGAATCGTCTAAGTACTGCGCCAAGTCATCGATCCACGTGGTCATACGAACCTCCCTCCAAGGTGCCCGACGCTCGCCCTATTCGCTGCTGCAAAGGCTTCCTGCGCTCGCTGATAGTCCCTGCGTGCCGCGTACGGGCTGGTGAACTCCATGCGTTCAGTAACGCCCTGCAGGATCAGTTCAAGCCGCTTGATCATAGCCGGTGCGAATCGGGGGATCCCGCGATTGATCGGATCTTCCAGATACTTCCATTTCGTCGGCCAGTCGTGCCGGTACTCCGGCGTCTCGTGCTGGATTGCTGCATACGACTGATCATATGAGAAGATGATCGAGAAGTGGTCTCCGAAGAAGTTCGGGCCTTCAACCATCGCGGTATCTCTCAGGTGGGGCGTGCCGTCAGCGTGCGGGTTATCGAAATCATACGGGCATTCCGCTTGTGATTCCATCATCCGATCATCCGCCCATTCACGGGCTGCCTGCCCGAACTGCTGCGGGGCTTGCATAAGGTTCCGGAGATTTGCCCGGAGCTCATCGACGCCACGGATACGGATCACAAGCGGTTCACCTGACATTACCCGTTACCTCCCCCAGGGAACTTACTCCCGAACCATCCCGCAAAGAATGAGATGAGAGATGCGAGACCGATCACCTTCCAAAAAGAGTGTTCAAGCCCCCTGATCCGATCTTCGTGGTCTTCCTGGCATTTTACCAGTCCTTTTACATCCTTGTGAATGGCGAGAAGGAGTTCCCGCTCTGTCTGTGGTTCGTCAATCTCGCTCATGTGTACACCACCAAGGCTGCTGTGCCGGTGCTGTCGAAATCCGGATAGGATCCGATGTTCAGGATCGGGGGCTGCGTGCCGTCTGGCAATGTGAGTTTTGCCTCGTGCACTACGCTTGCCGTGCTCGGGAAGAAGATCTGACAGGATGATACAACCTGATTGCCGGACCGGTCCCGGACCATCTTGTTCGTCTGGATAACAATTGCCTGATACGTGCTTGCTGTGCCGGTGCTCGGATTGCCGTACTGGTCAAAGCCTGTCGAGAGTTCGACAACAACGCTCTGGTGCGCCCATTGCGGGACAAGATCCGAGAGAGTCATTTGTACTTGGGCCTCCGGAATTGTTTCAGGATCGATGCCGCTATCGGGGGGATCCCGCTTTGCGTGTAGCTCCGGGACAGCGGCCCTACAGATTCGGAAGCGATCCCGGGTTTGATGTTTACGTCAGCCCAGATCACCTGTGCAATGGCTTTCTGTGCCGCCTTCCGGGTGCCGGAGAGATCGACATACGCGAAATCGATCAGGACATTTCCGCCCGTGCTGGTGCCGTATGTGGACGCTGCCAGAGGTACGATCGTACCGTTCTCGTAATCGACTTCATAGTCCCGGTCTTCTTCGTAGAGCTTCGCCTCATCAGTTGACCAAACCTTTACCGTGTCCTTTGAGATCCAACAGAACGGCGCGGTCTGGGTGCTGGTGTACGTGCTGGTACCGGTAACGTTCGTGATGCACCGCGGAGTGGTCGAGGTCGCGGCAAGGTCCACGAGATAATCGTCGCGGTGATACAGGTAGTGAGAGAGTCCGAAATTACAATACTCGTCTGCGAATGCGGCAGACGGATAGAGCAGGGCGGCTATTTGCGAATCGTTCGCAGTCGATGTGATACCCAGAAGAGCTTTCACATCGGTTGTAGCCATTGCCGCGCCCATAGTCACCTCCTAAAAATTATTTGTTTTCATGGCTGAGATCAACAGGGATCTTGAACTGGGTACCGCAATTTGACCAGACCTTTTTGAAGTCGTTTGTAACTCCGATCTGGGCCTCGCAGTGGTGGAGTAGCCGGTCGATCTCCGCCCTCTGTGCCTGAAGTTGTCCCATCCGAGTCTGTGCTGCCTGAATGGTTTTGTTGAGTTTCGTCTCGTATGCCCGCTGCTGGCTCTCCTGATAGGCGTAGAGGAACGCAGTCTTACACAGGTCCGAAGCTTCCGGGATGAAGACGTGAACGCCCATACCCTCAGCAATACCGATCCAGTACTCGCAGGACGGCCTTTGTGCGATATACTCGTCACCGACCGCCATATCGACGCCGTAAATATGGATCTCATCCCACTGCCGGCCAACCGTTGCACCCTCGAAGAGAGCGAAGGCGATCATGTAAGAGATCGAGTTGGTCAGGTACCGTGCGCCGGTTAATCCCTGCTTCTCGTAGAATGCGATCATCTCATCGAGCGGGAACTTGACGGAATATGGGACTTTCTCGTTCTTCTCCTGCATGTAGACCGGGATCGTCAGCGTGGAAAGACCGGAGATTCCCATCTTTGACGCGGCGACTTCATCCACCTGAACCTTCCGAACGGCTGCCGTTGTTCTGCCGGCCACCATGTCGGTCTCGATGTTCTTTACGGTGTGAATGTCGAACCAGCGAGTGCCCCACGGGATATGATTGTGAAGGTCGTTGAGGCCCCAGATCTCCCATGTTTTATCATAGAAGGGGGCTTCGTCACGGGTTGGCGCGAATCCGACAATGGCAAGGCGCTTTTTCGGGAGTGCGGCTTGGAGAGTGTTTGCCTGATCGGCAACCGACCGCCACATATCCTTAGCGTCGATAGAAACGGGGTTCTGGTCTGCGTTCTGTTCGGGAATTGCTGTGTTAACTTCGGGTTGTGTGCTTGCGTCACTCATGTTATCAGTTTAACCTCACGGAGAAAAATTGAGAAGATTTTTAAGAGGTTTACGGAACCTCAAAGGCGATCAGGGAGATGTTTGCTGCCCGGGATGACAGGACGTTTGTAGTAGCTGCCGCCCAAGTCCCGGTGCTGGCAACGGTGCTGCCGAGGATGGAGAACTCCAGGTATACAGCGCCCTTGTCAAGGTAGTTGGTCGAGGTGGCGCAGAGGTGGCCGTAGCGGGCGGACTCGAACGGGCCGGCAACGAACGTCTCACGACCGGACGAGCCGGCGAGTGCAGAGGTGGACCGGATCATTTCCCATCCGCTGTTTGCGGTAGATGTGCCGATCCCCTTGGCCGGTGCCCTCCATGCGATACCGTCCGAGCTGGGCGGGTTGCGAAGTGCGATTACCGGGTAATATGCGGTCTCACAGCCGTCGATCTGGCCGTAGATAACCATCTTGCCGTCGGGCTTGGAGAACTGGATCTGGAACACATCATTCGCGGTTGAGGTGTAGATCCCGCCCGGGAGAATGCGGGCAACGGCGTTGGTGGACTCAACTGTTGAGTTCAGAGTGTTGGTAGAGGTGATCTTGATCGTGTCTTTAGCGAGCTGGATCGCCTTCATGCCGGTTGTAGTGGCTGCCATGATTAGGTGCTCCTGGTCTCGATGCACACGAGAGCCTTGGGCTGGACAACCTTACCACCATAGACGTTCAGGCCGCGCACGATATCCCCGAAGGTGTTCGGGTCACGGTATGCTTCGGTCTTGAGGATCTGATTGGCGAAAGTGATCGCGTCACGGGTACCGAACAGGCATTCATGGACCGGCTGGGATGCGGTGTGGGTGCTGCCGGTGGCTAGGTTGTTGCTCATGTAGATGTCGAACCCCATTAGGCGCCCGAGGTATCCGGCGGTGAATGCTTGGGAGTTGCCCTGGGTGAGGTAGCTCGCCTGCTTTGCGATCTGGGCGTTGACATACGGAGAGATAACGGCAAAGCGTCCTTCCATCGGGGCGTCCATCTCATCGAGGAGCTGTTCGGCCCGGCCGACCATGTTTAGGAAGCCGTAATCGGTCGAGGCAACAGTCAGGCTCATGTATGTCGATGCGCCGGCCTGCGTGTAGAGTGATGCGATGAACGAATCGACATCCTTCGCAACAGCAATACCGCCTTTCCGTGTTGCTTCCTGCATGACGCCGCCCTTTGTCTGAGCTGCGTCAACGTCATCGAGCTCGAAGGCGAAGTATTTCTGCTGGTCGACCACAAGCTCAGTCTGGGAGTCAGTGAGCTTTTGGACGGTGATCGATGAGGTGCTGTTCTTGGTGTACGTGTTGATCGTAATCGGACCAACAGCGTTGATTTTCACGCGGTCTCCGGCACCCTGGATCTCGCCCTCATAGTTCCTGTTACAGAGCGGGGCGAGTACGGTACGGGTGTCGAAGTCCTGGAAAATGGAAGCCGACCAGATGGCCGGAATGAAGTTGTTAACGGTCATGATTTAATCCTGCCTTCCTTTGCTGCAGCCTGCATCTCCTGAACGATCTGGGCTCGTTCTGCTGGAGGGAGGCCGCGGTCGTTTGCCCGCTTACCCATCTCTTCGATTTCGGCGCGGGTGTATGTGCGTTTGCCTTCACCGGCGGGAGAAGAGGACTGCTTGGGATCCCTGCCGGCTGCTTTGAACTTCTCCTGGACGGCCGCTTCGACCATCTTCTGAAGTTCGGTTTTGAGAGTCATGCCGCGCACTTTCGTCTCTTCCGAATCCTTACCGATGATAAGTTCCCGGAATGACGGTGAAAGGTTGTGCTCTTTCAGGACATCGACGGCGGTGAGTTCGAGCTCTTTGCGCTGGAGCAGGGATTCCCGCTCGGCGAGCTGCGACTCCTTGTATTTCCGGAGTTCGGCTTCGGTCATCTGCGACTTTTTCAAGCCTTCGATAACGTCCTGCTGTTTCTTGAACTCCAAAGAGTAATGAGTCCGTACTTTGTCCGTTTCAGACTGGATCAGTTTCTTGATCTCATCTGAAGAGATGTTCGGCGTCTGTGCGTTGCCATCAGTTCCCGCTGGCGGGGTTCCTGCCGGCTGGCCCTGGTTTGGGTTACTCTCTTCGTTTGCCATAAGTGATAATTCACCTTAGCCGAGTTCATCCCACACCGGCCCTGCTGAAACGTGCTTACAGTTGAACAGTTCCGGAAAATAGATTAAGGGAAGGATGCCCTCAGGTTAATGATAGTAACTTAACTTAGGAAAGTAAATAGTTTTCGGTTAACTTTCGCGCTTTCGGACATCCGCAACTACATAACACCGGCAATTATAATCAAGCGCCGGCTCACCGAAGCCCTCAGGAGCATCGGCGTGGTAGCCTTTCCACTCTCCTGAAGGAATCACAAAATCCTCATCGCCACGGACAGTCTGCCCGTCGAGCAATGCGTGAGCGTCGCGGACCTTACCATCGCCTGCAGTTACCCACGTTTTCGTAGTCTCGATATTCGCCTCTTTTCCGGCATCGGTGATCGATTCTTTGACTGCGGCCTGTGAAACCTTGTGATTGATATCTCCTGCGAAAGACCGGAACTTGATAAAGTCTTTCTCTACAGTGCCCTTCACCGCTTTGACGGCGTCCTGCACCTTATCCCCGCGCACGAACCCATTTGTTATGCCACCTTGGAGCCGGACGACAAGATCCTGCGTACGGAGCGCCATTCTTTCAGAATACGTCCACCCTTCGACCGGTTTTTTCAGGATCGCTGATATGGCTTCTCCGCTGATTTTCTCCGGCAGCGCAACCCCGGCAACGTCGCCCATAGCGGCCATTGACGAGGCATACGATTGCCGAATGTCCTCTTTCAATACTCCGGTCAGACCGGCCTTAACATTGCTCGTGTGGTCATATACGATATCCTCAATAGCTGATCGCAACGCCTTGATCCGGTTATACTTCTGCATTTCTGCAAGAGTCAGAGATCCCCGCGCATCAGAATATTTTGCGTAAATATCGGCTACTTCTTTCCTGAGATCACGGAGCATCAGGGCATACTCTTTCTGCGAGGCTTTATCAAGCGATTTAAAAAGGCGTTCGCTGTCTCTAACTATTTGCTCGTAATCTTTCAAGAGAGTACGGGGGGCCATATCACCTCCCTTTTGATTTCTTTGTGGGTTTTATTTTGAGGGGGATTCTTTTGAAATTTCCCTTATCTGTATAAACGAGGGTGTGAGTTAATTGTACATTTTTTAAAACGGGCTCCCCATCACTGCCAATACCGATTTCTTCTCCCGATACAAGATATGGTGTTTTCCCCCCGAATAATAACGGCAACATTCCGTTTCCTGAATCGCTCGCAACCTTATACATTCCTGTATTTACGTCATATTCTCCGCGATATGCAGAAACCCCTTTTTCTCGCTCTCCCGTGGCGTAGTTCATCGATCGCCCCTCTTGCGGGGGGCGGCCAAAACGAATATATTCCTGTTTAGTGGTGTCAACACCTGCGGCTTTTGTCCGGTCGGCAATAATTTTGGCGTGAGTGTCCCAGGCGGTCAATTCGTCGTCAGAGGGTTTTAGAGAGAAATGGTCTGGGGTGTGGATACGATTCCCATCTTTATCATAAACTGCAAAATGGGAACTACTCCCCTCCCCTTGGGCACGATATCGTTCCCCGGGAATACTGCTCTCTCCGGGGGATGATTCGAACTTGCCTTTTACTGGAGAGAGATCCTTTCCGGTCGTCCGCTTGAATGCCTCGCCCGCCGTTTCACCATCTTTAATGAGGATGTGGTTGCCATTGATCGTTACCCATGTGCCATCATCATCTCCGCTTTCTTGGGTGTCGGCGTCTTTCATATCCTCTTCTTCGTTGTTTTGAGATAAGATATAGATCCGACCTTCGGGTACAATAATATATGATTTTTGCAGGTTATTGACATTAACGAAGTTCTGATCGGCATCCGAAGGTTCCGACCCGTCAGGATGATTATGAAGCGATATTGCACCTTTAATCTGCGGTAGTTTTGAGTTGGGTATCTTGACTTTATCTGGGGTGCCCGTTGTGTGGAAAATCATATCTCCGTCTTGGGAGACAATAATACAATTCTCCTGCTCCTCGTCTTTGATCTCTTCGAGATATGATAGGATCTGCCCTGTTGGTTTGGTTCCGGCCCGTTGTGTTGTTACTTCTTCGGCTTCTTGCCCTTCCCCTTGCATCCCATTTTCTGATTCCTCCATTTCCGGGTTTTGATCGTCTATCGGTACTTTGTCGAGATCGATCTGATCCTCGCGTTCTTTCTTCATCCGGTCGAGTTCCTCTAGGGGGTTCTTCACGAACGGGAGCAGCCCGAGCAGCGTCTCGTCCGATACAATACCCTTGAGCGCCTGAGCGGTTTGTGCAACGTCCAGGAGATTCAGCGGGAAGTTCCGCTTAAACGTGAACTTTAGATCGTCTGAATTGAATTTTACATCTTCGATCTGCCACTTGGAACCGACGATCTTAAACTGCTGATGGAGTGCAGCGCTGAACTTGTTCTCCGCCATCTTGCACTTTACCTCCATCGGGAACAGCTTAAATTTCAGGGCCACGCCGGACGAGTTGCCGCTGAACTCCTCGTCGCGGAGGTTCGGGATCCCGCTTATAGCGTAGATCTCCTGTTCCAGCCGGTTAAGGTGGTTCTCGATCAGCGTCGCGTCGATCTGTTTGGTAATGAACTCGGCCCGATCCTCGGGGTTGTCGAACCCGATCACACCCGTCTTTTTCAGTTTTGCGATGAGGGCATCATCAATATTTGCATAACCGTAAATTGCCAGATACGCCATACGGAACTGCTCGATCTCGCTGTTCTGGTCGCTGATCGTCCGATCGTATGCGTCAATGAGCGCGAGCACCTTCTCGGCATCTCCCTGCAGCTCTTCATTGTTCGGGAAACCGATCAGCGGAACCTCCGCGAACATGTGCGGCGTGGATTCTTTTTCAAGCTGGAACCGGTACACGGTGGATGGGACTTTCTGCACGGTATTTGGATCCTGCGTTCCAGGTGCTACAGGATCTGGGGCGGCCTCGGTCCAGTACGTGATATTCTGGCTGTCGTACCATTCTACCTTTACAACCTCCCGGGACCGGCCCTCTGGAGTGAGTTCGGTTGTGGTATAATACCGGATCGCGTATTTCGGTTTGGTAACGTCGCCTTCATCACTCAGGAATATCGCTTCCCACGGAGGGATGTTCAGGGCATCCTCTTTGCCGTCTGTATTAATGAAATACAACCGGGCACCATACCCGCATATGCTCGCCATCTTGCCGGTCTCGGTATCCAGATCAACCGAAGCGATCCGCTGGTTGAACTCCTTGAGCTTACCTTCAATCAGGTCTTTATTCGGCGCGTCTTCATCAACTGAATAGGTAATCGGTTCGCCCACGAAATACCCGGTTTTGGTGTTCACGATATTCGAGAAATGGTCAACGTTGATCTGGTTATTGACTTTCGTGGTATCCTCAAATTTCCGCCGGAAGATCGTTGTCGTTCCTGAAGGAGAGTACCAGATCTGTGTTGCATCGGTCTTATACCGATTGAACAAGCCGACCATACGCTCCCTAGGTACCTTATGATCGTTGATGAGGTCCGCGATCATTGAACTTGTCACGGGATCCCCGCGCTCAAGTTGCTGTAAAACTCGTGATATTACTGTCATTTTTATGTACTCTCCAACCATCCGCGCATTGAGCATTCAACCGGCATCCCTGATACCCGCTCTTTACCGGTACTGTCAAAAACAGTGCCTACAGAAACACCGTCGGTTGTCACTTCTGCAACGGCGGTAATATATTTGGGATTCCCCCCAATTTCGTACATAATGATAGCGTCCTATCAATTCGCGCCCCATGCGTCCATGAAGCGGAAAAAAGATAAAGAGTTATTGATAGTTTGAAATATTAATTAGTTTCGGTTAACCTTTTTATTTGTGGGGTTATTTTTCGTAAACCCACACACCTTTCTCAAAGTGTCCAACATCGTCTTTCCAGAGGGTAAATATCATATCCTCTGGAAAACATTTCGAGTACACAAATCGTATTGCGTTATATTCAACCGTGTTGCCATTTATGGTAATTGATGGATGAGATCCCACATCCCCCGTTATAGAGTACGTATCAGTCATTTTGTTTAACCTCCTTTGCTGCTTTCTCTGCTTCGAGTCGTTCCGCTGCCCATTTTAGAGCGATGCAAAACGCTGCGTATTCGTCATCACCATATCCAGCAGCGTTCATGCGGAGAAGGATATTACGATGCACTGTATCACACTCTATTTTTTTATCATATTGACGCACCCTATCTTTTTGTGGCGGCTGTGTTTTCTTTGCGTTCGCTTTTACAAAGGTTGCGGCATGGAAAATATAATGCTCATCGTAATCTTTTTGTGTCCATTCTGATTTTTTTGTATTGGCTGCATTAAATAATCCCTTTTGGGTTACTTCAGCACTATTTGATAATGTTGTAAACATGTAATCAATCATGCGCTTTCTAATCGGGGATGTCCTTTTTAATGCAACAAATACCGGGAGGTCTCGTTTTAATTTCCCGCCGCCGCCACCTGTTATATTAGAGAATCTCAAATTCTCATATATTAAATCCCTATTTATCCCGAGAGATTCTAATTCATCGACCACTTCGTCGTATTTTTCGTATTTATTCCTTACTCTTTGAGACAGTTTCACTCCACATTTACCGCCTGATAAAATTGACTTTATAACCCCTGCGCAGTGTCCAGCCGATCCTGTCATTATTTCACCAGCACCCTGTGGCAGTAGATCGTCTTGGTTCTCGGAAGTCGTTTCTTTGGGCAGTCTTTGTTACTGGTTGCGGTGCACTCTCCATTGATTAGGAGATCGCAGGTCTTTGTTTTTGCCATGCAACTATATTTCACTTAAAAGTATTTATAGTTACTTTTGTTTTCTCGCAGGGACCCCATACCATGTTTCACCGGCGGGGATATCGCGATTGACAAACGAGAACGCCCCCACTATCGCACCCTCTCCCACAGTGATCCCGGGCATAATCATAGAGTGAGAACCGATACAAGCGCCTTTCCGGATCACGACCGGACCTTTCTTGTTATCAATTGTGCTGACGGAATAGATCGAGCAATGCCCGCCGATCTGTACGTCGTCCTCAACGATCACGCCCGCGCCGGCTTGAATGTAGGTGAACGCTCCAATATCGGTATTTTCTCCGAGCGTGAACGCTGCCGGACATGATACCACCCAATTCCATTTCGTGGGTTTCAGGTGCTCAACTGTCGGCTTTTTCCACATCGCTTTTTCTCCTTTTGAGTTCCGCGATCTCTTCCAGTACATCCCCGTCATTTTTGGCGGCTGTGATGCGGGCGGTGAGTTGTTCTTCAGTCATTCGTTTAATTGGTAGTTCAATAATTCCTTTCTCTTTCATTTCAGATACTCCTTTAAGATTTCGACAATACGATCTGATGCTCCGGTTTTGAACGGTCCACGTGGGCGGTTCTTATTACGGTCTCCTACCATCACGATCTGTTCCGGCTTCAGGAAATGTGGAGCCTCGTAGATCGCTGCGCTGCTGTTGGTGATGAACCGCCGGCAGTTCTTGAGCAGGCCTAGGAATTGGGCGCGGGGGATTGATGGATAATGGTAATCTTGAGACAACCACGGAAAACATACCAATCCGTCGGGATTTCCACCAATAAGAACGATTTTTCTGAGCTCGCACCGGCCCGGGTTCAAAGCCTCGTTGATTTTTGCTGCTGAGTCCACCAACTCATCATTTTCTTTTGAGAGTGGAGGAAAATTATATAAAACGAGATCATACGACCACAGGGGCACCTTACTCTCGTCAATCTCCATATCATCCAAGTGCGTGATGCCGACGACATGAATACCAAGGCTTGCCAGTTCTCGCGCTGGATTGAGCGGCATACTGGAGACGTATTGCCCCCGAACCTCTGCAGCATTGTACCCGCATTGCAGGTTTTCCACCATGCAAATGTCCGACCAAAGGGTTATCACATCCCGGTCTGTGTCGTCGAAGGTTGTTTTTGGATTGTTCACGATGCCCGCGTACAGGTGCGCTATTTTCACCTTGTTATGGAACGCTGCCGCTGCCGCTGCGCACATCTCCACCCGGTCGCCGGTGATGAGGATGAGATCGGGAGGTGCTGCACGGAGACAGGCATCCACAAGCTGATATGTTCCGAGGAAATCCTGCGGGTTCAACTGGAGCGTGACGCATTTACACCAGTCCGCCGCTTTGAGTCGCCGGATCACGGGCGCTGATAGGCCTTCATCTGACCTGCACCCGACAGGCACTAGGATCCTAAAGCGACCATCCGCCGTCAACGGTAATCACCTGCCCGTTCACTGCATTATCCGGATGGAGCAGCATATCCACCACCTGGAGAAGGTTCTTTGGTTCGATCATCGGGGCCCTGCCTGAACGGATATAATTCATGTAAAACACATCCGAATGATTGTTAAACACTCCCCCGGGCGCAATGCAATTTACTTGAATGCAATATGGTTTCAGTTTCTCCGCAAGGAACCGCGTAGCCTGCTCAACAGCCGCCTTTTGCATTGCGTATTCGAGCGGAGTTTCGGAGATTTCTGCGCCTGAGTAAATGCTGAAATCCGGGACTGCATGACCGTAGATGCTGGAGAATAAGATCATCCGACCCGCACCACGAGCCTGCAATTGTTTCACTACCTGATACCATGTTGTGATCTGGTCTTTTTGATCACTATACCGGGCGCAATCAATGAACGCGCCATAGTTGATACCGGCCGGAGGCACGGCATCCGGTAGGTCATACCCGACCGCCAACTCCCCCAAGTGCCGGTTTATAGCGGCTCCAATGAGACCTTTCGACCCGGAAATAAGGATCATGCCAGCCTCTTAAAGCCCGGCCGGCTCGGCTCCCCTTCCAGCGTCACAACCTTATCCGCAATATCGTAGAACACATCGCGCAGGTGCTCGGCGTAGAGGTCCATCTCCTTTGTCGTGTGGCACACTGACGGGTAAAACTGGTTTGAGGCAAGATACCCGCGTTTCAGCATCTCCTGGGTGAACGTCGTGATCTTCACGCGATCCTCATCCCCGGAGAACTGGAACGATGCCAGAGCGTCAAGCCCTGAGATCTCGACCGTGAGCCCGGCCTCTTCCGCAGCGGAGGCCCACATCTGTTTTGCTTGCAGTCCAGTGAGCGAAATGAGTTCCGGCACGTTCTTTCTTTTCATCTTGTCGAGCGTTGCCAGCCCGGCAGAGTATCCGATCCGCTCGCTCCAGAACATCGAGGAAATAAAGGTGTTCTTGGCCGCCTGCATAACCTCTTCCTTCCCGACCACAGCGCTAATGGCGTAACCGTTCCCCATTGCTTTACCGTAGAGCACGATATCCGGATAGATGCCAATCTTCTGGTGGTATCCGCCGTAGTTGGCCCGGAACCCGCTTGCCACTTCATCGAAGATCAGGACAATGCCCCGCTCGTCACAGGTTTCCCGGATTTCTTTCAGGAAGGCAACGTCAACGGGTTTGTTCCGGATGCATTCCATCATTACGATCTTTACAGGGTGTAACCAGTTCTTAAACCGCGACCAGATACCGGCGTTTCCAATGGCACGATGGAACCCCTCAATGTCACCATAATCAAAAGGTACAGATTCCGGGTCAAGCTGTGGAGGATGCCCGATTTTCCATCCATGATATCCACAGATCGCAAATCTTCGTTTACCTGAATACTCTTGTGCAATACGAAGTGCAACCTGACAGGCATCATCTCCGGAACGACCGCAACGCACCAGATCCATTTTCGGGTTCATCTTGAGCACCATCTCCGCGAGCAGGACTTCCTCCTCACAGTTCAGCGTCGAGACGTTGCTCCGGAATATGGCGTCGTGCACCGCGTTATCGACATCCGGATCGCCGTATCCGAGCGTCGAGTTACCAGCGCCCATCACTGAGAAATCCTTGTATGTCTTCCCGTCCGGTGTTTCGATAGTGATCCCCTGCGCCCGCTTGTAGTACGCGGGCCATTGGCCGGGACAATAGCGATCCGGGGTTTTGCTGAAAAGGTGATTGCCGCCAGGGATGAGTTGGTTGGCGCGGGTCCATGTGTCGATCATATCTTCCCTCCCTGCCGGGCTTTCATCAGCGCATCCATGATAATCAGGTCGTGCGGCTCGTCCACTTCCGGCGCCTGCCAGTGCTGCACCTTGTAGCCCGCCGTCAGTTCGTGATTGAATGACTTCCGTTCTCGGTATGTGTCCACAAACGAGAGGTAGAGATCGCCGGACATGAAGAACGCCGGGCGGAGCGCCTGCCTGCGTGGATGCCCGGGGTATTCCTTGTTATGGTCCTGCCCGTACGGGACTAGCCGGCCGGACTTGTCGATCTCGAACGCGAGCAGGGGATGATGGTTGGCATCCTCCACTACGGAGACCAGGGCGCGGGCCTTGCCGGCCTGCTTGAGGAGCTGGATCGCTTCGTTGATCTGCTCCGGTGTGCGGAGCGGACTGGTGGGTTCCAACAGTAAGACGATATCATACGGTTCCTCTCCCTGCTCTTCCAGTGTGTCGAGCGCATGGAGGATCACATCAGCTGACGGCGTCTTATCCTTCGCAATGCGATCCGGGCGGATGAACGGGAACAGGTCGGCGCCGTAATCGTGCTCCAGGATGTCCTTATATCTCTGGCTGTCGGTGCTGACGATCAGCCGGTCGATCTCGCCTGCTTTACGGGCGGCTTCAATGGTCCACGCAATCAGCGGTTTACCGCAGACTGTCGATACGTTCTTGTCCTTTATGCCCTTGCTGCCCTCACGGGCGGGGATGATTGCCAATACTCTCATTTTGTCGGTCATGCTACTACCTGAACCTCCTCATTTTCCCAGATCACCTGTTCATCGTCCGTCGTCAGCCGTTCGGCTTTCTTCTCCCCGGCCCGGCACCCGATAAGCCGATATGATGTGCCTGGGTGCTGCTCTTCCAGAAGATCGAGGATCTTCTCCAGCCGCATTTTCGGGATCACCGTATCCCCGCCTTTCGCCCATTTCGGCAGGCTGCAGACAATCCCGGCGGCCTTCCGGGTATCGATGAAATACCGTTCCATATCCGGATCTGTGATGGTGGGAGATTCGCCGCGGTCTTTCTGCCGCTGCCAGACTTCGAGCACGTTGCCCGCCGACTGCTTGAAATTACCACTCCTGAACGTGATAAAACGAGTGCGGTCCTGCGTCCGGTGCGCCCATCGCCATACCCATTCAGCGGACAGCTTCGAGGCGCCGTATGCTGAGGCGGGATAGACGGCCTTATCGGTGCTGATCAGGATCGCACACTCAACCCCGCATTCAATCGCGGCCTTGGCTACGTTCTCAGTCCCGGTGATGTTGGTGCGGTTTAGTTCGGGAACGTCGCCTTCGGTTACGTCGAGGTTCTTCATGGCGGCGCAGTGGATCACGCAATCGCAGCCCCGCATGGCGTAATGAACCCGAGGATAATCGCGCACGTCACCATAGATCCTTGTAAACTGTATATTGCTATACGACAAAGAGGCGAGACCGGCTTCGTTATTGTCAAAGCACCGGACCTTATGCCCCTGCTTGATGAGGATATCGACGATCTCCCGGCCAAGCGAGCCGGCGCCACCCGTTACAAGGAATACTTTATAATCGGGCAAATACTGTCCGTTTGATGCTATATCAGGTCTTCCAAGCACTATTTCAGCCTCCGGCACAGCTCCGCCAGCTCGCTCATGGTGATGCTGACGGCGTTATCTATCGGGCAGTAGTTATCCGGGTAATGGTCGCGCTTGACGTGGACTTCGAGATAGTCAAGGCTTTTGAAGGCAGAAACATTCTCTTCTGTCCACACGGAAAAACAAGGGATATGGTTTGAATACCCAATATGGAATAAAGAGAGGGATTTTGCTGTGTAATCAATGCTTGGGGGATATTCTGGAACACAGAAAACGTTTTCACCGCTAATCAGCATCGGCTTACCAGTTGCCCGGCAGGGTGAGAGGATCGCCTCGTTCTCGCGGTCCTTGTACCGGATCTTCCATCGCTTGACATACGGATCCAGCATCGGCACCGCTCCCGGGTACATCGGTGTGACCATCAGCTCGACACCGGCAGCCCGGCAGCGCCAGTAGAGATAGCGGACGGCGGTTTCATTGAGCTGGATCATATTCAGTTGTGACACAAGAACCGGATCGGTATCGCGGTCCATCAGGGCAACATCATACGCCTGGAACTTTACCGCAGCCGCCCCGGCTGCCGCTGCTTCCCTTATCATTTCATCAGCTTCATTAAGATTCCGGAAATTAACTCCAATTTCAGCACAGATAAATGTCGTCATAATCGCTCAGATAAACCTCCTTAATACCCGCGGCTGTGCCGGTTTACTCATAGTTGTCTGCAAGGCATAGCGCAGCGCGTCGAGTGCATGGTCGAACTTCTTTACCGGCTCATCCAGCCCTTTCTCCTGCTTCTTCGCGTCCCAGACATACGAGGAGAACTCTTTGATCAGGTTCGGGCAGCACTTACAGACCTTCAGCTTACCGGCCTGCAGCATACTGGATACGAGCCGTATTCCGTCAATAACTGAATTGTCCGCATCCCTCAGGTTATGGAAACCATCATTGCGGAGCTGGACCTTGAATGATGCCGCGGACGGGTCGATGATAATAGATCGCGGTTGGAAATTTCCAACAAACTCCTTTAATTTAAGGCTGTATTGCTGATCAGTGAGCTGTTTGCCTTTTTCCACCGAGTCGTAATAATATTCCTGTTCAACCGTGACCGAATCACCGCGAACGCCGATCTTAAGGAACGCACAGGGGTTGTTCGTGCCGTAGTCGATCCCTACCATATAAGAATCGGCGAGACCCTCGGGCGGTTTGTCGATGATATGGGCTTTCTCATCCCACATATCGTACACGGCGCCCTCGGCCATGCACCACTCGCCTAAAATATATCGACGGTACCAGAGCCCGACGTACTCCTCTTTAAGCGCGGCGACGTATTCCGGTGGGAGGTGCGGGTTATCTTCAAGGATGAAATGGAATTGGTTTAAGTGAGGTGGCTTTAATTTGTCGAGATATTCCACTTTGAGCCAGTGATAAGGGCTATCTGGATTGGTCGTTCCGAAGAATTTCGCGCCCGGTAACGACAGCCGGGAGAGCAGCATCTTAAAATAAGATTCCGGGAGGGTTGCCAACTCGTCGCCATATGCCCCTATGAGAGTGAGCCCCTGGATCTTCTTTACAGCCTTCTCGTCATTCGCCCCCACAATATAAACAGTGCGGCCGAAGATCTCAATCTCGTTCTGGTGCGGGTCGAAATCTTCTTCCGGGAGCCATTCGCTCATTGGATCGAGGATGTTTCTATGAACAGTATCCCGGGTTTTCCCCGTCATGAGCAACGGGCCTTCCGGACACGTAGCAACGAAGTTCAACCATGCGATGTTTGCATTGACTGTCTTTGATGAACGGACGGACCCTTCCCAGATATTAAGACGCCCTGTTGCGTCAATGATTGAAGTAGCGCCTTTATTTTGCGGGATTGCTAGCACGAGACGCCTCCGCGTTCTTCCGGATTTCTTCCATCAATACGAGGAGTGCCGCCTTTCCCTGCCCGTTGCTGCCCTCTTCCATCCGGCGCTTGTCGAGCGCCGTACCTAATGCAATAGCGAGCCCCTGCATCTGTCCGGGTTTCAGTTCCGGAGAGTCCAGCATCCCGCTTAACTTGCTGAGGAACTTGTCGATCAGCTCTTCCCGCTCTGCTTTTGCGTATGCCTTCCGAGCAGTATTCGCATTTTTTGTTTTGGAATGTTCCAAGTCGGATTTTCCCGACGATTCCTGAACGATTCGGTTGACCGATCCGAGACCTATTCCAAACTTCTTTACCGCTTTGTTTTGCGATGACTTCGGCTCCTTGAGGTACTCGATAACCTTCTTCTTCAGTTCTGGGGTTATCTTGGTGTGAGCCATTTGCGATCATTATCCTACCAGTTCCCGGCCCCTGCAATACCCTTCCTCTACCCGCTTCAGCCGATACTGCCGCGTGCATGGCCCATACTCATGCCGGCACCCTTGACATATGGCTTCCCGGGCTTCCCGGCACTCTTGCATCCGGAGACAGCACATACAGTCGGAATCGTTCGGTACTCTGCCGCAGGGGGTGACGATCATGATTTGCCATCCCAGGGGATTTTCACATATGATCCGTCTTCTTTAAATTCCAGCGTGCTCATGTCGTGAAGCGCCACATCTTGACCGAGTACCCATTCGAGAGCGTCTCTTTCACATGCGGCACGGGTAGCAACCTCTCCCTTTTCCTCAAAGATCCTAAGGGTGATCTCATCCATTTTTCTTTCTATCTCTTTCCGAGATCTCATCCTTCACCCGCTCCAAAGAAATCCGTGATCTTGTGGTTGTTCACTTTCTCCAGCCGCTTCTCTGCGATGGCTACATATGCCGGCTCCTTTTCAATGCCGATGAAGTTCCGGCCTAATTTTTTACATGCGACCGCTGTGGTACCGGAACCGATGGTAGGATCGAAGACAACCGCACCGGGTTTTGAAGAGGTTTCAACAATGCGGGTTATGAGCTCCAGCGGTTTCTGCGTAGGATGTTCAACGGTTTCTTTCCCCCCGATAATGTTGATCGTCCATACATCGGTATAATTTACTTTCTGATCAAACGGTCTCCGGAGTTCTTCGTATTCTCGCCGGAGTTCTTCGTATTCTCGCCGGAGTTCTTCGTATTCTCGTTTGAAAAATCCAGTTGTCTGAAGAAGTGCGTATATTTCCGCTGTCGGGAATACCCACTGAGAATCTGGGAAATAATGACGGGATACGACAGATGCGGTATTTGTTATCTGGTTAATATACTGGTTGAATTCTTCCTGTGTTTTGAATCCCCGCGCCTCAATGATTGCGGCACGTTCGCCCCGCATATACTCTTTTATTGACTTGAAACAATCGGGATTCTCATAGATTTCTTGCAGTCCGGTTTTCTCCGTCTCTTTGCTGTAAAATAAGATCCGTTCTGTGATCGGGGCATAACTGCGATATCCCGTCCATCCTTTCATCGTGAGATTATTAGGTTTAACCCACGTGATCGTGTTCTCCAGATGAAGGATCTTATCAAGTTCTACCTGAACGTACGCGCTTATTTTATCGTCAGCAAAAAGGTAGAGTGATCCATTATCTTTCATCACTCGCTTTATTTCAGATCCGAGTGATCCGACCCACATGATATAATCGGCGAGGGTTTTCCACTGGTTGTCCCATTCATATTTATCGTGCTTCCAGTCTTCGGTCATTATTTTGAAGTAGGGGATATCAGCAACAATAAGATCCACGCTCTTATCCGGCATCTCCTTCATGAGCTCCAAGCAGTCGCCGCAATAGATCCGGTTAAGTTCCAGCATTACGCATCCCCCGCGACACTCACCGGCGGCACTACCGTCTCCTCATACCTCCGGCAATCGCCGTCCGCCTTCGCCCGGTCCTTGTCCTGCGAGTTACACGCGATACTGTTGATATACCGGCAGGAGTTGCACAGTAGGGTGGTGAAGATCATGCCTGGCCCTCGAATGGCATCAGCACGCCGTCTTTCAGGATGTAAAACCCCGATCTGGTCATCGGGTGACAGGTGGTTTCCCGCATATAGTCCAAGGCTTGCCGGTCGAACATCCCCCCTCCTTCTGCCACGCGGAACTGCCCGGAGCGATCCCGACCCTGCCGGAATGCGTGGCCGTGGAATGTCATTACAGAGCATAAGTTCTTGGCGGCAAGATCCTGGGCCACTGACAGAGGAATGATCCGGAAGTTCCTGGGATGGCAGATCAGCCAGAGCTCGCCTTTATGGATCAGGTGCAGGTGGTCGTCCATCGTGATCGTGACGCGCTTATCCCATGCATCCTCTGACATATTCGACGGGCGGGCAAGGGCGAACAGTTCCCGCATACCCATCTTGCCGGCATTGAGATCGATCCACCGCTTCTCATGATTGCCCCGGCAGATATAGAGCCGGTCGAAATGCGCGAGCAGGCGCTTAAGTTCCTTGCGGACCTCTTCGATCTCTTCCGTGAAACACTGGGTACTTGTCAGGTGCGTGAACCTCGAATAATTATCACAGTCCCAGAAATCCCCGCCGATGATCAGATCTTTGGTGCCGTGCTCGTCCGCTGCCTTGAATAGTTCTTTCATCAGCGGTTCGCTTGTGAACGGTACGTGAAAATCACCGGCAAGGGCCACGTTATCCAGTTCAATGACGATGGGTTTCCGCTGCTCATCGATCATCTGGGCGTAGAGACCACGGCCGCCTTTCGCTATTGTTTTTCGATAGTATGCCGCCGCTTTCTCAGGATTGTTCTTCATGTAGAGATTGCCCTGCACCTGCCGTTTCTGTTTACGATCGGGCCTGGCGTTCCGGCGCTTTACCGTGGCCGGGTTCTCCTTTCTGTAGCTCACTGATAAAACCTCATATTTTCCTGTTCCCGTTGTACTGCCCGGTGCTCGTTTGCCACCCGAGCCGGACATCGGGCGTCGCATCCTGCCGGCATATTCTCGCCCTCGTTAACCGGGCTTTTGCACCGGATGTTGACTTCGATCCACCGGCACTCAATCCCGGGTTTGTCTTCCATATCATCACCTTCAAGATCGGCGGTGTTCGGTACGTGCGGGTATTCCGGCTCTGCGTTCCGGATCGCTTTCCAGATGCGGGAAATAACGTTCAAGGTATCCATACCTCCCAAGTAGGGACTTGATAGCCCATGATCAGTGATTCCTCCGGGATCACCTGCGAGAGGTAATACCAGCGATACCAGTGCGCCGGATGAGTGTCAGCGTAGAGGATGCCGGAGGTCATCATTCACGCTCCCTGATACTGCTGTTCTCCGCCAAGTGCCACTCGCTGCAATGCCGTTTCAGCATCATTGCCAGCGCCAGAGGATCGGCGAACTGATAAGCAACACCGGCCACTGTGACAAGCGCCGCCGCCGTTTTGCAGTCCGTCCTTTGATAGATTGTTCCGATACGAATAAGACCGGCTTCTCGTTCTTCCGGTGTCTGATCCTTCATTGTCATGTTTCACGTTACGCCCCGGGCCGGGTGCGAGCCGGGCCTGTTGAATATAAAGGAGTGGTGCGCCTGTTCGGGGCTGCCCTGAGAGGGTGATGGTCTTGAGGTGAGTCGTGCGATAGCATTGTCGAAAATAGTCCCCATACCGGACCAGCGCAGGAGAGTGGTGAGGTGGTTGCCTGATGGTGCTGATCCGGTATAGGGAAAGTCCCGCCCCTGGTCATGAACCTCGGTACGCTCCACAGAGCGGCGGGAATGGGTGGTCATTATAGCGATACTCCGAATACGGTTTTGAGGATCTGTGGGATGTTGCCGGCAACCGCTCCGCCGGTGAAGATCGCGGCGTATGCCTTCAGTGACGGCGCGGCCTCTTCGACTTTTCGGGCTGCACGGCCCATCGTGATCCCGGTCAGCCAGTAATGGCCTTCGCCAATCCAGAACTCCGGCACCGGGGGAACGTCAGAGGAGCAGGCAACGTCAATATACCCTATATTGGCTGCCGTGATGAAGGCGTGACGCTCGCTCCATGTGCTGAAGGTGCCACCGTAGCCGGTGTACTTCGCCATGAGTTTTGATACGAGATCGTCAACCTCTGCATTACCCTGCCCGCCGTCCGGGTCTTTCGCGCCGGGACCGTAGAGGTGCGGATACTTGACGATCCATCTCTGGTCAACCATGCGCCGCCGCCTCACTCTCCGATCTCGACGTACCGGCTGGTGCTGCCCTCAGCTACGGCAACGAGTTTCTGGAAGTCCTGGTAGTTGTCCGCAAAGTGCCACACGGACCACTGCGGGCGGATCTTCACGACGATATCAAGCAGGTGCTTGCCCCTCTTCTTCTGGTTCGCGTACTTCGGCAGGAACGGCAGCCGGAACGACGCGGAGGCTTCACCCTGCACGCCTTTGAGATTCGTCTGGTAAACGACGGTCTTTTTGTCAAAGACAATCGCAATGGACGCATTGGCGGCGTAGTTCAGGTCAGTAACATCGTACTTGACGGTGAAATTGACCTTTTCAACGTCAGGGTTCTGTGCCATCTCTTTCTGCGAGAGCTGGATCGTGTCCTGATCTTCAGGGGCGGTAAGATCGCCCTGCCATACTTCGGGGATTTCAACTGATACCATTTGAGTGTACACTTCCTTGTTGTGTTGCCCCGGACAATCTGCCGGAGCATTTATTAAAAAATAGAATATCGGTGAGAAAGGATAAAGGCGGGCAGACCGGCTGTTTAAGGCGTTATCCGGTTACATGCGGCATTGTGCGGCATTATGCGGCACGTTGCGGCGGGATGGGGTTATCTAGTGTAACTACATACAGACATACATACATATAAATAGTTGGGCGTCCTATTACTGATCATCCCAAAACGGGAGGAGTGAAAAAGATGGTAGAAACGACCAGTCAGATGCGCCAGCGTTTACCGATTGACAGGCTCCCTGAAAACACCGAAGATGAGCGGGCATACCGTTTCCTATACGGGGATGCTGAACTTGAACGCCGTGGGCTATCATACCAAAGCAACTATCCAGACGATTTTTAATCCCCTTTTTTACATTTCAGGAGGTAAATAGTATGCAGTGCCCGAAATGCTCCGAGCGCATGACAAAAGCAGGGATGAGGATGCGGAAAGGTAAGCGCCGGCAGGCGTGGCAATGCCAGTCCTGCGGGCATATCTTTGTTGAACGAGAGGACGGAGAGGAGGATTAGTCTGCCGACGCGGCCGCCTTCTTCCGGCCGTGCTTCCCTGTCCGTACCGCCTCCCACCACTTCAGGCACCTGGGGCAGGAGTGTTTCGGGTGGTCCAGCGGGCACCAGTCCTCGCCCATGACCTGATCCGGATCACTGACCCGGACTTTCATATGCTTACCGCAGAACGTCAGATAGTACCCGGGCTTATCTGGGTCCGGCCCGCTGATCATATGCGCTGTCAGTTTGCCGGCCCTGGTCCTGGTAGAATACACCCATTTTCTCCGTAAGGTTGGTTCGTCTTTTGCTGTCAGTTCTCACACCTCCTCTTCTTTCAATTTCCGTTCGATTTCCGCCTTCCTTTCCGTCACGAAATTGAGCATCATCCTCATCTCGGAGATGCGACGGCACTTATCGACATCCTCGTGAACGCTGCACCGAACGAGTTTCGATCCGAGGTAATCCAGAAGGATATAACTGATACGATCCTTACATTGCCACCATTTTTTCCGGCAAGTCCAGCAGGCCAATTCGTTGAGATTTACGTTCACGTTCCGCACCTCCGCCGGATCTCCGCGAGCAATTCATCGGTGGTGAACTGGTGAATATACTTCGGGAGAGCGCACGGGGTTGTGGCTGTATACCCTACCGTGTCGTAGAAGTGGTACCCACAACCTAAGCAATTCGGAGACGTTGCCCCGGTCTGAGGGCACGGCACCCAATCTGGTTTTGAGCATCCCATTATTGCACCTCCTTTTCTTCTTCCAGTCGCCGGTACTGCTCCTTATGCAGGCAATCGGCGCACATATCCCGGCCGGCTACATTGCATTTCTCATACGGGAACGGCAACCAGTACTCAGCGCCGCATTTGCCGCATGTGCGATCTTCGCTGCCATCGGGCCGGACGGCGATCAGCGTGGACACGGGCGCAGGGGTGATGGGGGCCGGGGGAGTTGCAGAGGGGGCGGGGGAAGCGGGGATCATGTGAATCCAAACTCCTGCACTGTTCCCGGCGGCATTTTCACAAAATTCTTACAGTCTTTATGCCCGAAAAGATATGTGGGCCATCCACTGCGATGAACGCAATTATAGCAATTCGGAGGAATAACACAACTTAGGCGATGGAACGCGGCACAGCGCATCTGAGGGTTTCGGGGTTCGGTCATGTTCCCTGCTGCTGCATCCTGTGGCTGTGCCTGCATCTCCTCAAAGAGAGACCAGATTTTCTTAACTGCAACCATCTCTTGAAGTTTACCGTCGCGGAATCGCTTCAAGGCAAGCGAGATTTCATTGATGCAGATTACATCGTCAATCTCTTTGCGCTGTCCCTGCGCCCCGTTCCTCTCCATGCACGAGAGCGGGCGGGAACGGAGTGCTTCAAGCGCATCCTTCTGGCAAGAATCACACTCGCCGAAACCACGACCCATTGTTGAGATTACATACTCGGCAAGTTCACGCATAGAGCACGATCCCAGATATTCCGAAAGCGTTCCCTTGCGCTGGCGGGTGTCGTGCTCACACGGGCACCAATCCGGAACCTCCCCATGATGTGCGGGCGTCTTCTTCTTTCCAACAGATGGGTGATTACAGTAATAGTTGAATCCGGAATCACAATCGTTTCCGTCTTCTATGCAATAATATTCAGACGACGAATGGATGCACTTCTTTCCAAGGAATGTATTATCGCAATATCCTCTCGGTTTTTTCTGTTCCTCGAAGATGGGGCCTTCATGCCCGCAGTGCTTTCCCGGCTCCGGCTGCTGCTGGGCGGTCATGGCATCACACTCTTTGAGATGAAATAATCGTGCGGGAAAAATCCTTCGTTTGCCAGAATCTTATTCGCCGCCTCTTCGATGCGTTTTGATATCCGTTCGCCTTCTCCGTTCTCGGACATTTTGAACTGATTATACAGTTCAATCCTGATTTCAATATGACAGTGATCCGTCATGCTTCCTTCACGCTCCTCCTTTTTCCTGCTCCTGCTGGTATACTGCCCGGCCCTGCTGATCGCTGCTGATTCGGGATGCCGGACGCCGCCTTCTCTTTCTTTGGCTGTTCAATCGTCGGGCCGATTCGGGGCCACGGATACGGGCCGGTGTTATCACGGTTGAATATCACCACGCACGATGAGAACGTGGGGGAGTTCTTGATCTGGTTGCCCTCCGCGTCGTACCCGACAAACCGCACCCGGCCCTTGATGAATCGGATTTCAGCGGCTTTCATGGCGTAGTTATGCCACCATCGGGTATCCGTAGCGCACGGCACCAGGCACACCACGACAGCGCCTTTCTGCGATTCCTCGTAGGCTTTTGCCATGAACTTGTCGATGTTACCCGCTGAATAAGGGGGATTGAGCCAGAACCTCTTTCCGAATTTTACCCAGTCCAATTCTAAAGCATCAGTGAAACAACGATTGCATTTTTGCGTGTTGTATTCTCTCGACGCGGCATCAACATTGAAATGGAACTCCTGATTTAAGAGATCAAACAACCACCTGGGGGTGCCCCAATTATCCTTAGGCGTTACGATCTCTGATTTGCGCTTGTGGCTCATATCCGCGCCTCACTTGCCAGAGCGATCTTGATGCTTTCCAGGTTCCCGATCAACTTGAACAAGGTGCCCTGAATCTTGCTTATCCGATCATACAGCGCTCGTTCTCGTTCGCTCACGTCCACCACCCCGCCGCCATCCTGAGGCACACCGTGGCAATGATCAGGATCCAGATGATCAGCAGATCTTCTTTATCGGACCGGGTGATCGTCAGCATACGGGCACCTCCGCGATCTTCTGCCATACGTTCGTATCCCCACGACCGGGAACCTTGCCAGCGTGTTTCACGAATGTTTGCCATTTCAGGAACGCGGATACGTCATGGCTGAGGAGATCCAGGTCTTCTGCGATGTTCTGCGCTGTGAACTTCTCCTTTATCTTCCTCCCGTGAATCCACTGCCGGATCCGGTACTGCTTTGTATGCGGGGCCATCACGCGACCTCCCGGAACGCACCGGCGCACCATGCCGCAAACCACCCGGCACAGAACGCTATGGTAGCTATAATGAGTATTGCTATATCGGGGATCATGCTGGTATGCCTCCCATCAATCGACCCTGGAATTTCAGTCCGTCAAGGTACTTCCTGATATGGTGATCGGTCTGGTGGCGGCTTGCCAACGAACCGTCAACGGAATCCAGCCCACAAAAGTGCATGTGGGTGAGTCCTTCCCATGTGTTGACCCGTCCAGCGTGGCATTTCTTCTTATGCAGGTGCGCGAGGTCCGCCCACATGCGGGCCGTTTGGTACTTCCATGAGATTGATCCTCCGATGAAAAGACCATCGAACTGATCTATAACATCCGTGACCTGACAGGCCATCATACCGTCTTGAACAGGAAGATAGAGCGGACCGGGGATCTGGTCGACATATCCGAGCGATCTTTTCAGAGATGATGAGCCGCCGCAGACGATATCCGGAGCCACTACAAAGTCATAATCTGGTAGTTTTTGCACGAGGTTTTTAAACCGTGTTTCATCCCATGTCTTTTTGTGAGCCCACGCATGGAACGCCCCGTTATCAAGGAAGTATGGGATCTCCTTCGGGCTCATCACTTTATCCGGAGCTATGCACCATCCGAGGCCGAGTTCGCGGACGAACTGCCAGACGATCTTTCCGCCTCCGATTGAGAGATAGATCTTCATTTTGGCACCCCGCCTCGTGCTCGTGCCCGCTCACAATCTCCGGGCGCGTTCTTTTTTGCTTCCGCATCCGCGCACATCTTCAGCGCCTTTGTCGGGGAATATATACAGCGGCTCCCGATCGTTGATAGCCCACACGCGCCGCTGATCCGGCGATGCTTGCACGGGTGCCGGACCTTCGCCGCCCTCCGTCGCGTCGCTTGCCTCGCGTTGTAATCCTTGACGGCCTGATCAAACCGCGCCCGGCTCTCGTCCCGGGTCCGCTTCTCATCCGGGTGCTTCTCGTAATAACAGGGCCAGCATTCCTGATCACGGTCCAGGATATACGTCATTTTGCCCTTTTCCAGACACGACGGGCAGGGTTTCATACCGCGCTCGTACTGACGATTGCAGGACACGCAGACGATTTCCATGTACCGCGGATCCCACGTCAAGTATAGATCCTCGCTCGCGTACAGGTGCCGGCTGGTATGGTTGATCGTCAGCGTGACTTTCTTTTCATCGCCTTTGCTGTTGATCCATTTCTGGCCATGTTTCCGCCCACAATAGACGCAAACAGCATCCTGTGTGTGGGCATGCTCTGCCAGCATAGCCTTCCAACGGGGGGATCTCCTCCACTTATCCTGCATCTTTCGGCGCGATGCTACCCGTCGCGTTCCCGGGCAGGTGACGTGATGATCGGTCATAGTCCGGCAACCTCCAGCGCTTCCGATAGTGTGGTCCTGATCGGCACCCATGAGGCCAATCCCTTTGCTACAAGCCTCCAGCGCTTGTCATACAACGCCTTTCCGATATTGCTCGCTCCCGCGTGATGGTTTGCGCCACTACCATATCTGCCGGTTCTGCTAATTCTCGGTTTGATCTCCGGTTTCGGGAGATCCGGATAGTCCCATTCGCCGGTCTTCTCGTCGTAATGCCAGTCGCATTCATCGAGGAACGGACACGGGCGCGGGCCATCGGTGCACTGCCCTTCGCGGTACATCCCGATCCGCATCGCGCAGGTGTTGTTATACTTCGGATTGGTTCTCATTCGCGATCACACATCCTTGAAAAAACTGTTCTCAAACTCATCAAGATCATCCACTCCATGAGAGACCACGTACTCGCGCAGCGATTTGAGTTCCTCTGCGTCTCGGGATATTCTCTTTTTGATCTCACGGATACGGATCCCGATCGCTTCGAGGCTGTCCGGTTGTTGGTGCCTGATAAGAAGTTGGAGACCTTTCCGGATCGCATCAGAATCCGAGCACCCTGGCCGTTTTGCCGCCTTAAGGAGATCAGAGGGGATCTTGACATGAATGTCCACCGGATTACTGATCCGCGCCGGCCTGCCCCGCATCAAAAGACCTCACGGCGTGTTTTTCCCTTTTAATCTTTGACTGACAGGAAGGACAGCAGACATAAATATTCAACGATTTCGTATCCCATTCATAGCCGCATCGGCATTTCATGTGTGTAAGCATTGTAATACATACTACTACCTTTTACTATTTAAATGTAATTTGGGATATTTTTATCCCATTAATTTTGTGGATATAGTATCCATGAAATTCAGGAAGTGTCCCAACCCAAAAACGAATTATATGTATATATATATCCACGGAAATCGCTAGTACGTAGTAGTAGGGTAGATGGATATGATATCCACGAAATTCGTTTACGTCTGATGGTAAATTAATTATGTGGATATTCATGGATATGTAATTCTGAAATACGGCTAAATTAGGCTTTGTTTTTATATGGATATTTATATCCACATAATCCGAAAAACCCAAAAAGAAACATTCTCTTATTTATATTTTAAAGAATTTTGTAGAAAAACTGTAAAAAAGTATCAAGATCTGGAAGAATTAACAGGTTTTTATGAGTGGTACCCCATCACAATTTCATGGCCTTCCGGAGATAGCGGAAGTCTGTGAACGCTGCAGCATCCGAAGACCGGCTCCTCCAACCAGTTGATATACTGGTCCTTGTATTCCGGCGGAACGATTGCGACCCAATCCAGATCGTCAAAACTACAATCCTGCTCCTTCATCCAGGATCTGACGGCTTCCGGTAAGTGATCATAATCCCATACCCATATTGCAGGCCCGATCGGGAAGTCCAACGTTTCCGGCACGAACCCGCCGGCTTCAGCGGCCGTCATCCGGATTATGATCGGACACTTTGAGATCTGGTTAATGGGCTGTCCGGTTTGCTCGCAGACAATCCCCCGGACCTTGTCGTGCGTTGTATGCGATCTACCGTCCGGGCATGGGCCGGTCTTGCAGAGCGCGGGGGTCCATGCCGGGATTGAACTATCTGGAATTTCCAGATAGTTGCCGTCCGGGAACATCTCGCCCGCGATGCCGTTCTTCTTGGCTACCAGTTCCTGAGCGGCGGTGTGGAACGCGGATGAACCATGTGGTTTATCTTTTAACCGATCCGCGAGGACTTCACCGGATGAGGTGGGTTTCTCGTCGGTGTTCGTCGGAGCGGACAATACATTTGTATTGTTTTTCGCAATCGCGCACGACGGACACGCTTTTTCCCGATATGCTTTGACTGTGCTTTTCAGATCTCCGGCCGTGACCTTCTCGCCGCGTTCTAAGCAATGGCAGACATAATCCAATGCATCGGGATAAATATCATCATCCTCTTTCGGGAGTTCGCGGTGTGCCCCCTCCGGGAATGTCTTTACCGTGACGGTGATCCCACGGGCGCGGATCTTTTTGAGCGTGGAAAGGTGTTTCTGTACCTTTCTCCGGTAGTCCTCTACCATATCACAGGATTCCGGATCAGATTCAAACATCCGCTCCCACTTGTCTCCGCAGTGGGTCATTCCGGCACCCCGATCTTCGGGAATTTCTGAGGTTTGTTTAAATCATTATATTCTATTGCTGGTGGTGCAATTCCACTTAACGTGAGAGAGGTTGCTTTCTGTATATCTGATGAACTGATCGCACGATATGGAGATTCGAGCTCCCTATTCAATCGTTGAATGAGACGGACGGATTCAAAAAGTTGTCTTGCTACAACGCCCGGATTTTGATGTTTGACATATCTATCAATCTCACGTGAGAAAAAAGAGACATCGCCCCAATTCCAGACGTTTGAGCAATGCCACCCGAATTCTGGTTTTGTTTTCAGAATGGAATTGATAAATTCACTCGTGGATTTGTCATTCTCTTCGATACCATCTTCAGTATATTTTCCTTTTTTCCACCCGAGAGAGTTTGACAATCGGCTGTTTACAACCTCTAAATTGTATATTTTTGTGCGTAGTTTACCAATTTCGTTGTGGAGCTCATGGATTTTATCTTCGTCGGCATGCCGATTTTTTCTGATTTCGTGGTTGACTATCCTTCGAGTGATCTTAAGTATCTCGCCCCAATCCACGTCCAGCGTATCATCCTGAAAGGGATTGATCTTGTTTTCAGGGTTCATACTTTAACTCCGTTGTTCTTCTTCCAGAACTTCAAGAGGAACGCAACCGCCGCATATTCTGAATCTTTGCCTTCCTTATCCATCACGGCCCGCAGACCATTCAGGATCGGTGTTTCAAGGCTGTTCACAAGCCCCGCGTTTCGTGCTGCCGCGTCGTTTGTTTTGCTGTTCTTTGGAACAATGCGAGGCAGTATCGGGGATACCTCGGGGGGTTTCTGCGGCGGGAGAACGGGAACAACACCCATGAAAGACCGGACCGCTTTTGCTGTAACTCCTTTCTTAGAATGGAGGGTTGCTGCGATCTTCCTGCATGTGTTGATGTAAACCTCACTGTCACGCTTGTATGCCAGAAGAGGCATGATCGCGGACTTTGGAACGTTTAGAACAACCGTGTTCTTATCCTCGAATCCGTACACATTGGCGAAATCGTCCACAAACTCAATGTAACGATTCCATGATGGTCTCTGCTTCGGGCTGATGTAACAGATCGCGCCCGGATCGTGTATCGCCTTATCAATAACCTTGTAACATTCGATCATGTTGTTCCTCCATTCGTTCTTCCAAATCCAAGCGCCCGTAGGATCGGATCATACCAGTGCCCTTTAGTCCCTTTTGTGGCCCCTTTCCGTGGCTGCGGTACCGGATGCCTCAGCTTGCTCCAATGATTTGTGATCGCCTTGTCCGTCCGGGTACTGCGGGGGAATGCGGCACGGTACGCAGCAATAGCGGCGGCACCGGTCAAGCAATCCTTGACAACTGATTCCTCGAGTACTGGATCCCATGCGGTCTTTTCCCACAGTTCACAAGCAGGCACATACTCAAGCCGGTCGTCCAGGATCGTGCGCTGCTTCGGATCCCGGTTATTGAGGATATACTGATCCAGCGAGATCGAGTCCACGGTTGGAAACGGGGGATTGGGGTTGCCGGCAAACGCACCGGCTTTCAGGAGCTCAAAGGTTTCAGCATCGGTTTTATGGAGCCGGTGTGAGGCTTCGTGAATAGAGATGCGGGGGGTCATGATACCTCACCAAAACACTTGCCCGACCATGCCAGTTCTTTGATATATTTTAGACCGAACAGAGACCAACGCTCCACGATGGCGGCGTTTACCTTTTTCCAGTCGATCTTCTCACCGTCAGGATCTTTTTCTTGCTCCATTGCCAACCGGTAAGTCATGGCAATACTCTTCCGAGTGACCCCCTTTGTTTCGGCTTCGAGCAACAAAACCGATTCACAATTACAAAGGCGAATATGCACCATCACTGCACCCCCGCCGCATCGCATAGCTCTTTGGCATCTTTCTTAGCCCGCGCCAGAGCGAGATCCATAAGTGCCTCGAAGGTCACGTCTTTATCCTCTCGAATTTCTGCCATTTTTCGGACCGTCTCACACGCCTCTTTGTAGCATGTTTGATACGTGATGATCTTCTCGTTGCGAGGCTGGAATGAGCGCCCCCCACCGCCGTGGTTGCCTCCACTGGTGGGCCAATCCTCCGGCTTCTTGAAATACTCCTGCGCCGTCAGCCGCCAGAGGTCAGGGAAATCCTTTTCCTGCTCACCAGTGGCACGGATGAAGAACCACTGTTTGAGCTTTGCCATCTGGTCGTTCATAGGTGCCGGCCAGATAAACGCATGAGAGGTACCGGCTCTGTCCTTGACGGTGATCTTATGCGCTCCTGCGTCAAGGAACACGATCTGCCCTTCAACCACCTTAAGGCCGGTATTTGTCGCGGGTGTAGTGGTGTTCGTTTCCGGCGGATTGTCGAACCCTGCCGCCTGCCGCTTCTCCGTGCTGTCGCCTTTCGGCATTGCACCGGCGCCTTTCTTCACCGGCGCGATCTTTGAGATCTTCCGGTCCTTGGTGGTGAACTCTACCTGCCCGCCCTTCTCGCACTTCTCCAGGAATGGGAGAACGTAGGAGAGGACCTCAAACGGCTGGTCTGCCGCGCCATCCACACTGATCCGGGCGATCATCACGCCGGCGTCGTTCATGGCTTTGTCGGTGAGGGTACCGAGCGTCATGATTCACCCTCCCCCATTTCGTCCGGATCTTCGTTCTCGCGTGAGTGTTCCGCGAGCTTCTCCTCATATGCCCGGTTGAGCTGATCGAGGGTGGTCATATCCGGCCCTCCGCCTTGATCCTCTCCCGCATGATCACGGCAGCGCAGGGCTCCTCCGTGATGTCATAGAGCGGGGTTGCACGGAAGAACCGGGCGCGGGCTTCTGCCATCCGCTGCGCCTGTACCGGCATGGCTTCTGTGGTGATGTGCGGGCGGATCATGCCGCTCGCCCCCTGATCCGCGCTTCTGCTGCCGCTTGTCTGCCGTCAGCGTCGATCACTGCCGGGATCTCCATCTTCGCACCCTCAGCCTGCCGGCGCTCGTCTGCGGGAGTCCAATAGCCCTTCTCCTTGATGGCGAACTCCAGCTGATCGTAGGTGTTATGTAGCGGTGCCGGTTTCGGCATCTGGTGATAGAGCGGGAATAGGATCGGACCCTCTCCGCAGAATGTGCACCAGTAATAATCACCTTCGCAAGGATCGCGGCTGCCGAACCTTAACGGACCACCGCATGTAGGGCAAACATTTTTGTTCTCCTGCGTTCCATCACTTACTTGGGCGGCGTTCGCTTCATGGCCGGCCCCTTCAGACACCTTTTTCATACCGTCACCTTCTTTACCCGGCATAGATTCATAAGGCCCTGCCGGACGGCCTCGCTCTCATTCGGTACAACACCGGCTTCAAGCAGCGCGGCGATACGGGTCTCGTCATCTTCTGAGGCTTTCCATGAGTGTACTACTCTCGCTGTCATTTTCCTCCTATGGTAATACTACATCATTAGCGTATTACCATATATATTTTGTCATTCGTCGCGAGTGGAAGGTATAAATAGGTGATGTGGGTATAACCAGTATAGAGATTCGAGCCGCCAAATCATCGCGGGGGAATCTTTGAGAGAGGTTACAGAATCATGAAGCAAAACACGAAGAAGACATATATGTATAACAAAGCCCTTAAGTGCGGCATAGCAGTACTGCTCGTTTTTGTGATCCTTGCTCCGATAGTGGATGCGAAAATTCAAGGTAGCAAAGTGGATTTCCTCTCTGCTTTTATCGGAGTCCAGGTTCTCCCCCGCGTCGGTGCCGATGGTGTCGGGAATAGTTTCGATGTTGTCTGTAAAGGCAACCCCGCGTCAAAATACGATCTGTATGTGAATTTTGGGAACGTAGATGGTATCACTCATCCGGAGCTTTCCGCAACACAACCGCCGATGGATAATGCGCCCGCGGTTGTTGGCCCGGGGCATTGGTGGATTTACACGAATGGCGCCGGGACGGCAACGGTTAAGTTTGACACCTCGGCAAGCACAACGGCACCAGCTGAGTATAAGTTCTCATTATCAGATCCAACGGGATTAGTCACCAAGAGAAACGACGCCACGATATTAATTCAGGGGGATACCTCAGCGCCTCCGACATTCACAGCAACACCAACCCCCACGCCATCGACAGGCTCGCTGGATATCCGATCAAGTCCTTCGGGAGCTATGATCTTCGTGGATAACGCCATGAAAGGGATCACGCCGCTTGTCGTGTCTGATATCCCTAACGGAGAGCACAAGATCACGCTCCAGAAAGCCGGGTATGACGATGGCACCAGCACCGTTACGGTTCTAGGAGATACCGAATTAGTTGATGTTACTCTCGTGGCAATCCAAGAGATGCAAACACCAACCCCATCCCCAACCCAGACAGTGAATTACGAAGAGACGATATCGGAAATCCAGCAGGATATATCGCAGCAGGAGGCCGATATTGCCTCTGTTGAGACCAAGGTGTCTGAGATAAACGAGACGGTAGAGGCACATGCGACGCAGATCGCTTCTATAATGTCAGCGACAACCCCTACGACACCGGATTATCAGGCAACGATCGCAGCGCTCCAGGCAAAACAGGCTGAGCAGGAAGCGCAGATCGATATACTTACTGCGACGGTCAACGCGATAAAAGCGTTATTGGGGATATCTTAAAAGATCCCCGCTCTTTTTTTTAGTACGTCATTACGAAATTTTTCTGCGACGAGAGGTTAGACCCGGCGTCGTTCGTGACCGTCAGGTTGATCCGATAGAATCCCGACCGGTTGAACCAGTGCGCCGGGTTCTGCGATTCGCTGAACGTGCCATCACCAAAAGACCAGTTCCATGATGTCGGTGTGTTGCTGGACACATCAGTAAAGAACACTTTAAGCGGCGGCGCTCCGAGTTGCGGGCCGCCATAGAATGAGGCGATCGGCGCAACCACCGGAGAACCAACAGTGATATACCCCGTCACGTTCTTCCACGCCGTCGTGACGCTATCCGTCACCGAATGATTCACCGTGAAGGTGCCGGTCATATTGTAGGTGTGGATGGCGATCTCCGAGGTGCTGGTGTTCCCGTCTCCGAAATCCGTGTAATAAGTATACGGCCCCGCGTTCAGATTCGTTGAGAGGTCGTAGAAGTAAGTCGTGAACGGTGCGGTTCCCTGCGTATTGAAGGACGAGAAATCGGCAGCCGGTTGTTTGTACACCGTGATTGTGACGAGTTTTGTAGAGACTAACGACAACGACGTGTTGGTGATCGTCAGGTTAACCTGATACTCTCCGGCATCGGTGAAAGTATGATCCGGGTTCTGCAAATCCGATACTGTCCCATCATCAAACGACCAGTTCCGAGCGTCAATAGTGGCATCGGTTGTCGTGCTGGTGTCGGCGAACGTAACAAGCAGGGGTCGGATTCCTGATGTGTTGCTGGCGGTAAAATCCGCCGATATGGTGTGACCCACAGATACATTCACCCATGTGATCTGAGTACTTGTGGTCGATCCGGCCGAGTTTGTAGCAGTAAGCCGCAATGACCAGTTCCCTACACCTAAAACTATCACCGGGTTTTGGGTCGTGGCAACTGTCACCCACGTATTGTTCCCGGGCGTCGCATTCCGAGCGGCATAACTCCATGATGTTGGTGTGTGCGTCGATGCGTCAGTGAGTTGCACCGCGAGCGGATATTCCCCGGCAGTCGTATTTGTCCCGAAATATGCTTCCGGGGTGATTACTTTTGCATATCGCACCGCGACAATACCAGAACCACCCTTTGCTCCGGTGGAATATCCATTACCAGATCCACCGGCGCCACCACCGGTGTTGGCCGTTCCGGCCGTCCCGGCTGCAAGCTGGCCCCCGCCGGCACCCCCTCCGCCAGTACCGCCGGTACCGGGAGTATTTCCTGTTTCAGTACCTCCTCCCCCAGATCCGCCGTAGTACACACTCGATCCTAGGATGGTTGATGCAATACCGGTTTGCCCGTTACCCGCTGCATCCACAGACCCGTTAAATCCTTTTGAGTAAGTAGTACCACCGCCACCTCCAGCCCTAGAGCCAGCCGACCCAGATGGTGACCCAAATCCCCCGCGATTGCCTGAAGTGGTTCCGGTTCCTCCGGCTCCTGTAGTCGCACCACCACCGCCGTTATCTCCGGAAGATCCGGCTCCTGTGGTGGACCCACCTGCTCCGGAAGTATTAGTTTTGATCTCTCCAAAACGGCTTGCCTGCCCATTCTGGCCGCTAACACCTGTAGAAACCGCCCCCAGGCCCCCATCACCAACAGAGACCTGATATGCCGTGCCTCCAACGACTGTATAGGTGGAATTATCGATGACCATACCTCCTGCACCACCACCACCGTTATCGGCTCCCGAGCCTGCGCCACCCCCAACAACAAGTGCCCTTACCGTGACATTCCCGGGTGCTGTCCACGTTTCATTTCCTGCAACACCGCTGACATTGGTGTAGATATCTACATAGTCGCTTCCTACCGAGGTGGTGGTTTTTAGATACCCGTTTACCGGAGCGATACAAAGCAGCAGGCATAAAGCCAAAACTGCAAGTATGCGTTTCATGTCGGCACCTCGTATGATCCGGATATTCTCAATTCTGCGGTAGCTCCTTCGGGCAATTGCCCCGCCTGACTGAATTTAATCACCGGCGTTGCCTCGGTGAAATCTATGAAACCAAAAGGATCTGACATTGTTGTTACACCTCCAATCGTGTACGACTTGAACGCCGTCAGCGGAACGTGACGGTTTGCGGTCTGCGTTGCGGCAAATGGCAGGGGGATTGTCGGGAGATCGGCGTCGTTACCCTCAGAGAATAGATAGGTGATATCGAACGTCGCCACGTTGCCATTCCGGACGGCCCGGGCAACTGTTGACGAGATAGTGGGCGTGGTGCCGGGCCATACCGGTGTCGCGTCGAACGCCGCCCATGTGCCGACAGCGGCATCGAAATTATCTTTTACCTGGTTCCAGTCTCCCGCCGTCATACCCATAACGGCGATCTTTGTGCCAGCCGGCCAAGCATTTGCGGCACCGATAGAGCCATCGGCATTGACTCCACGGACTACACCGGATAGAGTGCCCGGCCCGGCTGTCGTCGAGGGGGTTGTGATCGTGACTTCTTCCGGCTTGGTTTTATCCGCGTCGTCGTATCCGAGAACGATCCCCCTTGTGATGAATATTCCATCATCATCATGGAACCTCTCTAAAAGGTCAATCGAAAATGATGTGTCTGTGCTGCTTGCCGGCGCTGTGAGTACTGCCGGAACGCTGTTTTTCTTCTTCTTTTCAAGTGCAATGAATGTCATAATCTGATACCTTTACCCTCCATTATTTTCCAATGAATGATCATATGGCATCACCTCGTAACGTGGCTACGAGTTTGCCATCATTTGTCCTATGCAGGAGTACCCGATCCCCAGGAACGATGTTCGTCTGCTCGATTTTTGCGGATCGTGTTACTGATCCATATGATCCATTGACTGCAACAAGAACTTCATATCCTGCAGAGACGGTTCCGACAACTGTCCCGGTTTCCGTAACTATCGTTTGGCCTATAAGATCCTGAATGACATTTTGGATCTCGTTAATGGAATTTGTAAAAACCCGTTTAAGGTTGAGGAACGCAGCGAAGTAGGCGTCGGCAATAATTTTCACTTTTTGATAGTTTCTCGTGCCTGCTGAATCATAATCATACTCGATATCAATAATTCTGTAATCGCCATCTGGCAGCGCTGGACTAAATCCACTGACAATAAGTTTCTGGAGGAGTGCAAGGTCGGATCGCAGCTCGAAGGTTACGGACCAGGTGCATACTTGCTTTCCGTAATAATCCCAGACATCAGACGCCCGTTGCGAGCAGTCTGTCGATGTCGCAATATCTCGATTGATCTCATAATATGGGATCTTCTGTACTGTTCCGGTAGAGTTATAAACAGAATCGTAAACATCAAAGTCGTATTCTAATGCCTGATACCATTTCCCATCAAGCGCTTGGCACCGAACCTGCACCCAGTTATACTGGTTCTCTCCCTTCTGCTCCAGTGTGAAGGGCGCGATCATATACCCCCCGGCATCATTAGGATAGTAATCCGGGGATGCCCTACCCTGCCCGGCAGTCACATATACCGGATCTGGGAGACAGCCCACGGTATCAAGGTCAGATTGGTCGAAGAAATAAGCGCACGGTACCGCTGGCGTCCCACTCACCGTCTCGTATCTGACATAGAATATTCGACCCATATACCGGCAGATCTCTTCTATCGCCTGAGCCTTTGTAGTCGTAGGAGTGAATACGAACTCTTTCTCAGCCCAACCGGCATCGCTTGTGAATCCTGATGGTTTTGGATAGATCCCGGATACCTCAGCCCACTTCGATCCCCACGGAGAGGGGTTGGTACCCTCTCCCTCTCCGAGGAGTTTCTTAATATAATCTGTGGGATATTTTTGTGTGATCGTGCCAGAATCATCAACTGCAACACCATTGGCCTGTGCAATTGCAGCACTCCCAACAGATAAGTATTCATCATCTTGGAAATACGGAGCAGAGCCGTAAACCCCTTTCAATCTAATATAGGTGCTCGTTACGCTGAGGACCGTTCCGAAGTCTCCGCTTGTCACTCCTTTTACAACATCTCCAACAGTGAACGATCGACCTGAAATAACGCCATCATACTCAAGCTTATAGATATAATCTACCTGTTGCTCGGCCCATTTCAGGAGCACGAGATCGGCAGGTTCAATCGTCTGGCTGGTGAGATACCATTGGTAATCATACGCTGTTACTGATTGGTTTCCGAGAGGGGTTGTGTGGTACTCCACATGCGTGAAATTCGATCGGCTGCTTGGCGCAATCCCGGAGAAAACAACGTTCCAGTTCCCCGCATAATCCGGGATCCTCATTACAAGTTTCGTCCAGTAAATCGATGAGTATATCCCTGCGTAGGTGGTCTTATCAAAGTTGAACGTAGCTGATGCCATCCTATCGGATAGGGTTCGTTTGATTGTGGCGGACATCAGGAGTTTGTTAAGGTTGATCGTCGGGGTGAACTTCACCGACATCGGGGTTTTTATCGCAATAGTACCGGGAGTGATTACCGGAGAGGGGGCCGTGAAAACAACCGATACCGGGGTTTTTATCGCAATAGTACCGGGAGTGATTACCGGA
>Ga0265297_10002174_pt1 | contig 41355 bp, 29 predicted proteins | sample Munlanlwell13791_FD_192502 | JGI IMG/M metagenome (GOLD analysis project Ga0265297, IMG submission 192502) | Leachate microbial communities from a municipal landfill in Southern Ontario, Canada - Leachate well 137-91 | ecosystem: Engineered > Solid waste > Landfill > Unclassified | place... | reverse complement strand
CTCATTAATAGTGCGAAGCTGCTCGGCCCTCTGTCTCTCCTTTTCGGTACGTTCGATCACCTTCTGCTCGAGGTTGGTATACGACTCGTTCAAAGTTTTGGTCATCACATTGAACTGCTCGGCCAGCACCTGCATCTCGTCCCCGGTATTAACGTTGAACCTGTAGCTGAGTTCGCCGTTGGCGATATGTTCCGAGCCCCTGGTAAGCGCCATAATAGGCCTCGTGATCGTCTCAGAAAGCAGAAATGAGACAACCGACACAAACACCACCATGGCTACGATTACGGCGATAAAGATCAATTCGGCCTCCCTGGCCTGCTTATCGACCTGGTTGCTCATCTCTTCCACGGCCGATGCGATCCTTGCCTTGGTCTCTTCAGCCGCCGAGGAGAACTCGTCCAGGTAAGTATTGGCAGCCACGATCAGGTCGGATGACTCGACCGGCACCGTGTACATATATTTGATTCTTTCTTCGGTATCGGTAGGCCCCTTATATTTGTAATAACCCGAAGCCTCCTCCCCCAGAAGGCTGCGCTCGAAAATAGACGAGTAATACGATGGCTCCCCGCCGAGCTGGCGCAGGTTTGCACCCACTATGCTGGCATTGCCGGCGAATATGACCTTTCCCGTCTTGTCATAAACCCTGGTATTTCCCGTTCTGCCCACCTTCTCGACCGCGATGGTGCTCAATTCCTTATTTTGCATAAGCGAGGCCTGGTCCATGTCGGGATGGAGCTGCAAATAAAAATATATCTCCTTGGCGACATCCGAGGCTTTTTGGTAAATGGTCCGCCTTCCCTGGTCCTCCAGTGCTGCGATGGAGACGGACATGACCGTTTCACCCATGGATGCGCTGTATTCCTTGGTCAGATCACCCACCGATCCGATATATCTCAAAGCCAGTGAGCTGATGATACCAACGGAGATCAGTGAAAGGGCCAGGAACGATATGAGAATCTTGTCACGGATACCGAAACGGATCCTGATCTTCTCCATCCGGCTGGCGACCTTGGTCTGCACTTTTTCAGCGTTGCCTTTTTTATTCATCGCAATCCAAATTTGTCTCTCAACGTTTCTAGGAGCTCCGGCACAGGCACTCTGGACTGCTGCATGCTGTCGCGCTCACGAATGGTTACCTGGTTATCCTCCAGCGATTGGAAATCTATGGTCACGCAATAGGGCGTGCCTATCTCGTCCTGCCTCCTATAGCGCCTGCCGATACTCTGCGCATCATCGTACTGCGTCATAAAGTGCGGCCTCAGCAAGGCTGAGACTTCCTTCGACATAGGCAGCAATTTCGCGTTGCGGCTGAGCGGTAAAATAGCAACCTTAACCGGGGCTATCTGCGGATTAATGCGCAGTACCACACGTAATTCCTTGTCGGCCATCTCTTCATCGTAGGCATCGCAGAGAACGGCCAGCAGCGTGCGATCCACACCTGAGGAGGGTTCGATAACGTAAGGTGTGTAGCGTTCGTTCTTCTCTTCATCGAAATAGTCCAGCGTCTTGCCGCTGAACTTGGAGTGCTGGGTCAGGTCGAAATCGCCGCGGTTGGCGATTCCCTCGATCTCCGACCAACCGATAGGGAAATTATAGTCAACGTCGAAGCAGCCCCTGGCATAGTGAGCCAGCTCTTCTTTATCGTGCTGTCTGAGCCTCAGGTTCTCCCTTTTTATACCCAGCCCCACGTAGTAGTTAAGCCTCTCATTGACCCAGTAATCGAACCATTCGCCGTCGGTGCCGGGCTTGACGAAGTACTCGATCTCCATCTGCTCGAACTCCCGTGTACGAAAGATAAAATTGCCCGTGGTGATCTCGTTGCGAAAGGATTTGCCGACCTGGGCTATGCCGAAAGGCAGTTTTTTTCGGGTTGTGGACTGCACGTTATCGAAATTTACGAACTGTGCCTGTGCGGTTTCCGGCCGAAGGTAAACTATATTGGCGGCATCCTCGACGGGGCCCATAAAGGTCTTGAACATCAGGTTAAACATGCGTGGTTCGGTCAGAGGTCCGCCGCAATCCGGACATACCGATGTATCGATATCGGTCGAGCGGAACCTGTGTTTGCAGTTCTTGCATTCGACCAGAGGATCGGAGAAGCCCGCCACATGACCGCTGGCCACCCATACCTGCGGGTGCATCATGATGCTGGCGTCCAGGCCTACCATATCATCGCGTTCCTGCACCACCTTCTTCCACCAGTAGTCCTTGATATTTCTCTTGAGCTCGACGCCCAACGGGCCGTAGTCCCAGCAGCTTCCCAGGCCGCCATATATCTCGCTGCTCTGGAAAACAAAGCCCCGCCTTTTACACAGCGAGACAATTTTCTCCATATTGACTTTCATATTATCTTCCGGCACATTAACCTCCTGAAGGGATACCAAAGGCTGCTAAATTATACCATTGCCTGACTGGGCGGGCAGGCTAATCGGGGCGGCAAATGAGATAAGCTTCAAGCGGCATACGCACTTGATTATAGGGGCAAATGCAGATACAGTCAAAATAGGAAATCATCCGTTGGGCCACATCGGCCGGCAGGCTGTATAATTAGACGGGTGAGGCAGCGTTAATCCATGCTCATCAAATATTTGAAAACAACAGCTCTTATTATAGTATGCTCAGCTATATTTATCTGTCCCCAGGCCGGCTGTTACTTGCAGAAATCGCAGTCGCCGGACCTTCCGGCCTCTCCATCTCCCTCCATCCTGCCTTCCGGCGACAGCCCCCGCTTTTCCACTGCAATCCTCGAAGGGCCTGTCGGCACCATTAACTACAACACAGTGACGTTCAGATGGGGAAGCAGCCTTTCATCGGTTGATCCATCCAACTTTATGTATGCCACGTTTTTAGACGGCTGGGACAAGGACTACACACCTTTTCTGACAGATACATCGCGCTCTTTCAGCAACCTGCCTAACGGAAGCTATAAATTTTATGTAAAGACGCAGGACCTCAACGGCAATATCGATCCTGCGACTCCCAGCCAGTCCTTTGTCATCTCGGGAGTTATCCCGCCTCAGGCGCAGGCACTGCCCGTAACGCCGGGTGGCGATGGGGGGCTGCTGTTGATCGGCGCGGACGTCAGCCGCCTTGCCGTGGCCGGCGACGGATCAACCGTTTACGCGCTCGATTCCACCAGCTCGCGCCTGTACCGCTCTACCTCGGCTGGAGTCGAATGGAGAGACATATCGTCAGCCCTGGGCGCGGGCGCACCATGGATAGACCTGGCCGTAGCGCCTGATGATCCAGGTTTCATAGCCGTGGTCACCGCCGGGGGCAGCCAGGTCCATGTATCCACGGACGGCGGCGCCACTTTCCAGAGCACGGACATATCATCGCATCTGGGGGCCGGGCAGGCGGTCAGATGCATAGCCATATCGCCGGGTTACGGCTCGCCGAGGCGCGAACTGGCTGTAGGGACCTGGAACGGGGCCGCCGGCGGAAGCGTTCTGATCAATATTATGACCGGCTTCTCCGGCGGGTGGTTCAATGCGGGCAGCGGAATGACCGGCTGGGCGCCTCCGGGCGGAGGAGGGGTAGATGTGGCGGCTATCAGCTATTCACCTTCCTACGGCTCCGACGGCGCCCTGTTACTTGTAACCTCCAGCGCGGCAAAAACTTATCTCTATGCCGGCGAGCGTGATATCGGCTCAAACTCCATAACCTGGAACTCATGGACGGGCTACCCTGTGGAGATCGGCCAGGCCGGCGAGCCGCTCAACCATGCCGATATAGCCTTACCCTCCGACTATAGCGGCAGCAATCCCTATTCGCGCAGGGCCTTTGCCTCGTGGAACAAGAACAATCCGGGAAGGGACGTCTACCAGGTGTCCGATTACCAGGTCTATCGCATGAATGCTCCCGAAGCGATCGCTTCCATCGCTTATTACGGACGCATCTCGGGAGGCAAGCTGCTGGCGGGCGCCGTGAAGTGCCAGCCAGGCGGCTGCTACCAGGTGCAGACATATTTCACGGCCAATCCAACCTCCATGTACCCGGCCTGGCTGCCCAGCCAGAAAGCGCCCACGGGATCCCGCAATGCCATGGTAGAATGGGCAACCAATGGGACCATTGCCTATGCAGGCACCAGCGGGACGGAGAGCGCCTTCTCGCACAGCCTGAACGACGGCACAACCTGGAACCAGTAGGCTTTTATGGGTGTCTACAATCAGTACAAACGTAAATTGACTACGCCGCATAACGCAATAAGCAGGATCGGGAGCGGCGATACAATCGTCCATGGATCGAGCATATCGGAGCCCCCCGCCCTTCTGACAGCACTGGCTGACCGCGTCAGACAGGGAGACCTTTCCCGGCTAAAGGTTTACTCCAGCCTGCCCATGCAGCATGCCGCGCGCACGGTCCTTTCCCCGGACCTATCCGACTGCATAGAATCGAACTCCTGGTTCGTGACAGAGGCAGACCGGTCACGGCACAAGATCGGCCTGAGTTATTACGTGCCGACACATATCCACCAGATACCCAGGCTGATGCAGGAGCACATGGATATCAGTGTCATGATGACTACGGTTTCGCCCATGGATAAACACGGCTATTTCACCTTCGGCGCCGTAAACGATTACACCGGGACGGCTGCGCGCGCCTGCAGGACCTTGATAGTTGAGGTCAATGAGAACATGCCGCGCGTGCTGGGGGATAATCTGCTGCACATATCGGAGGTCGACCTTATTGTAGAGAACCACGTGCCCCTGCTGGAGATTAAACCACCGGAACCCGGACCCGCTGACGAGACGATAGGCCGCTGCATCGCTGAAATGATACCGGACAACGCGACCATCGCGCTCGGTATCGGCGGCATACCCAACGCCATAGGGCACTGCCTGTCCGGACACAGGGATATAGGTATTCACAGCGGCGTTTTCACATCCACCATGGTCGATCTCATCGAGGAGGGCGTGGTCAATGGCAGTAAGAAAAACCTGCACACGCGCAAGCATGTTTTCATAGTGGCGCAGGGCGACAGGAGGATGTACGACTTCATTCATGATAACCCCAGCATGGATATCCATCCAGCCTCCTATACGGAAAACCCGGATGTGATCGCGAGTAACGACAACATGATTGCCGTTAACACGATACTGGAGTTGGACCTGACCGGGCAGTGCAACGCAGAGCATATGGCCGGTTCACAATTCAGCGGCACCGGCGGGCAGCTCGATTTCGTCCGGGGGTCCTACAATTCCAGGGGCGGCAAATCGATACAGGCCTTCACCTCGACCGCGCGCAAAGGGACTGTATCACGCATTGTGCCCCTGCTCAAATCCGGCACGGCAGTATCTATTCCGCGTATGGATGTCCAGTACATGGTTACCGAGTTCGGCTCGGTCAACCTCAAGGGCAAGTCCACACGCGACCGGGCGCTGGGCATCATCAGCCTGGCCCACCCGGATTTCAGGGATCGCCTGCTGAGGGCGGCGGAGGACATGTACCTGCTCTAACCCGTGGCGTTGACAGGTGCAACAAAGCGCCTGATAAACTTATTAAATTTAAACGGGCCCCAAGGGCCCCTTATCTTTGACAGGAGACGGTGATGAAATCAAAGAAAACTCGTGCTCTGGTTATTACCCTAAGTGTTATTCTGGCTGTCGTACTTATCGGTGTCATAGCCTTCCAGGTATTCTTCAGGCTGCCGCAGCCGTCCTACACGGGCACCTTACAGGTAGACGGCCTCAAAGCGCCGGTCGAGGTGAGGACGGACGATCACGGTATTCCCCACATATTCGCTCAGAGCAACGAGGACCTTTTCTTCACGCAGGGCTATATCACTGCCCGCGAGAGGATGTTTCAGATGGACCTTACGCGCCTGGCCGGCAGGGGAGAGCTGTCCACTCTTTTCGGCGAACGTATGATCGAGACGGACAAATATTTTAAGACACTGGGCTTCTACCGGGCCGCTGAAGCAGAATACGTAAACATCAGCCCTGAAACTAAAACGGCCGTCGACTCATATACCAGCGGTGTGAACGCATACATAGATAACATGAAATATCTTCCCGCCGAATATACCATCCTGGGCGGCAAACCTCAGGCCTGGAAGCCGGCCGACAGTATGGTGGGCGGACTGCTCATGTCATACCGCCTCAACTCCCCCCGCGGGATCAAGCCGGTGCTCTACCAGATATATAAACAGGCCGGGCCGGAGATGCTGAAGAAGCTGCTGCCGTACATCCCCGAAGGGGCGCCATACGTATCGTCAACCGACGACGACGTCCCGGCTTACGCGCAGAGCACTCTTCCGGATATCGATGCGGCATCATCTTCCGGTATGTACAGTGAAATAGATTGCCCGGTGCCGCTGAGGATGCGCGCCTCCAACTGGATGATCTTTTCCGGCTCGCGCACGACCACAGGAAAGCCCGTCTTCACGGGCAGTCCTGACCTCGAAGCCGCTATACCATCGCTCTTCTATCTGGTGCACCTCAAGGGCGGTGATTACGATGTGATCGGAGGCTCCATCCCGGGCCTGCCCGGCGTGCACGCGCTGGGATTCAACGGTCGCATGGCCTGGAGCATCACGGTAGGAAACGGCGATAACCTGGATTACTTCACGGAGACTTTGAATCCCGACAATCCCGACCAGTACCTGACCGAGGACGGCTATAAAGATTTCCAGATCATCGATGAAACGATAAAGGTCAAGGGCAAAGACGGCATGAGGGACGAGAAATTCAAAGTAAGCATATCCAGGCACGGGCCGGTCGTCTCAGAAGTTATTAAAGGACTCCCACCCAACTGCACCATGCTGTGGCCGGGACTGATGGGCCATGACGGCACCGTGGAAGGGCTGCTCGGACTGAACCGCGCTAAAAATTTCGACGAGTTCCGACAGACCCTCAGTGTAGTACGAGGAGGCAGCGTCCACCTCGGCTATGCCGATGTGGACGGCAATATCGGCTACCAGTACATCACCACCTTCCCTATCAGGAAATCGGGCGAAAATCCCATACCGGTACCGGGCGAGAAAGGGCAGTACGACTGGACCGGATTCATACCTTTCGAGGACCATCCCTACGAGCTGAATCCGGCCAAGGGCTATCTGGCATCCTTCAACCAGACGCCTGAGCCGGGTGACTATTACGGCACAGCATATTTCATCTTTGAACGTCCTTTCCGCTTCGAGGAGATGGCGAATGCCAGGGACAAGTTCACTGTGGAAGATATCCGCAATATGCAGAACGACGTCGGCTCCAACCTGGCCAAGCGCTGGGTGCCGGAGATCCAGCGGGTATGTGTCGGCGACCAGTCGCTATCTGAATATGTTGCCATCTTCAAGGACTGGGATTACGGCATAACCACCGACAGCCCTCAGGCCACGCTCTTCAACTCGTTCAGCACCCACCTCATTAAAAACACGCTGTATGACCAGCTGGGGACTCAAATCGTGGACGAGCTTTTCAAGGATTTGCACGTTTCCATACCCACGCAGTGGCTGATCAGGTACATGGGAGACAATAATAATGAGATCTGGGATGATATCTCCACCGCTGCCATTAAAGAGACGCGTGACGATATGGTGCTGAAGAGCATGAAAGACGCCGTGGCCGAGCTTTCAACAAGGCTGGGCAGCGACCCCCGGAACTGGGCCTGGGGCAAGGTGCACACGATGACCATCAAGCATCCCCTGGGCGGCGTACTGCCCTTCCTCAACCTCAGCCCGCTGACCTATGCCGGGGACGATTTCACCATTCACGCCGGATGGTGGGACCGGGCTCACCCGTACGACATGTACAGCGGCGCGGCCATCAGGATCGTTGTCGATATGTCCGACCTGAGCAGCATGACCATCATGAGCCCTCCGGGACAGTCCGGCATGTACCTCAGCCCCTACTACAGCGACCTGGCGGAGACCTGGTCCAAAGGCGGGCAGGTGCCTGCTCATTACACGGACGCAAAGCAGCTCAAGCAGGTGTTGATGCTGGAGCCGGGACAGGTGAAATAAACAGTCTCAATGAGATAAAGAATGCCCGTTATTGATCAAGGGGCATTCTGAGGACCATCTTGGCCAGGTCCCAGGCATGCTCGTAGAGGTGCAGGCCCTTGCTGAAGGCGTGTATCTCCCCGTCCTGCACTCCGATCTCGCCTGCCATATATTCCTTGAGCGTTTGCAGGCCGCCCAGGTTGGTGGGCATCCCGCCCCACAGGTCCCAGGAGCGGAAATATAGTATGAAATGCAGCGCGCCGTCCTGCACGCGCGTATCCACCAGGCGCAGGCAGGGCGGGTCCGCCTGGTAGAGGCTTTTTTCATTTCCCACGCACATGCACATCTGGTTGGTATCGAATCCCTTTCGGTAGCGGCGGATAATCTCCTCGATCTGCGGCGACAGGAACTCGCCGTAGGTGTACTCCTCGTTCTCCTGCCTGTCCGGCGTCATCAGGTAGGACATGTATTCCTCGATCACCTCATCGGTGGTGGGCAGGGGCACGCCGGGCGGCACGTCCGGGCTGAGCGGACGTATTCCGGGCTTGCTGATATTGATAGCCACAAGCTCGATCTCCTTGCGGCGCATGCCCTCGAAGCTGCCCTGCTCGATTTTATATTCGCGGCCTTCGGTCAGGGCTTTCTGCAGGCATTGATACCACGCGTCGCCCAGGCTCAAGGCATCGATGATGGTGAGTTTCATTTTATCCGTAGCATCATAAGCAAGTGACACAATGTCTGTCAAGGCAGACAATATTGACATTGAACGCCGTCAAACATCATAATTTATGATTGCAATGATCAGGGCTGTCTTTTTCGACTTCTTCAATACGCTGGCCTATTTCGATCCGGCCCGTGAGGAAACATACGCGGGAATCGCGGCCGACCTGGGAGTAAAGGTCACTCCGGCCATGGTAACCGCTGCGCTGCCCGAGGCCGATGCCTACTGGCGCGCCGAGAATTTCAAGCAACCTGTGCGCCAGCGCGAGCAGGACGACAAAGTGGCTGTTTACAGGGAGTACGGAGTAAGGATACTGGCCGGGACGGGCGCAACGCCGGAGCAGGCATTGCAGATGCTGGCCACAGCCTTCAGCAGGGGCTGGGTCTTCAAATCGTTCCCCGATTCCGTGCCCGCGTTGAAGCTGGTCAAGCAGAGAAAAATGATAACCGGCCTCATCTCCAATGTCGGGCAGGAGATAGATTCCTACTGCCGGGAGCTCGGATTTGAGCCTTATCTCGATTACAAGGTCACTTCTTTCGAGGTCGGCTTCGACAAGCCCAGGCCGGAGATCTTCCAGCTGGCGCTGGACAAGGCAGGTGTCAGGGCGGATGAGTCTGTCTTTATAGGTGATGTCTACGAACAGGATATCGTGGGCGCCAGGGGCGTGGGCATGAAACCCATCCTGATCAGCCGCAACGGCATTACATCATACGACTGTATTGTGATCTCAGACCTATCCCGTGTACAGGACCATATTTAAGCCGGCCCTCTAAAGGCCGCGCAGAAATTCAGGCCGCAGCAGCGCGGGGTCCTTTTTAGCCAGTATCGAATCTAGCTGCGCCAGCACCTTGCTTTTATCGGCAGGCATGCTACCGCGTATAGCGAAGTAATTGGAGGCATGCATGGAGCTGAAGAAGCAGTCCGAAAACCCGGCGTGCTCGACAATTGTCCTCAACTCCTTCAGGGAATCGAAGGGCGTGATAAGCTCGAAATTCCCCTTCTCCCACTCCAGATAAAGCGGTGTGCCGGGAATGAGGGTCAGGGTGAGCGCGCCCGCATAATCAGGATCCATTTCCGTTAGAATGCGCGCCGTCTCCATGGCATGCCGCCGGCTGCCCTGCACGCCGCCCAGGCCGAGTATCACGGTCACCGAGAGAAGTATCCCCGCCTCCCTGACCTTTGCCGCCGCCTCCACCATCTCATCATGCGTCGCCCCTTTTTTAATCCTCTTCAATACCTCATCGTCGCCGCTTTCCACACCCATATAGAGTATACCCAGCTTGAGCTCTTTAAGCGCCTTCAGTTCCGCCGCGCTGCGCCTCAGGACATCCTGGGGCGTGGCATAGCTGGCTATACGCTCGAGAGAAGGGAATTTCACGTTCAGGTATTGCAGCGCTTCCACCAGCCCGGGGTAGGGATAAACCAGCGCATCCCCGTCCTGCAGAAAGACGCGCTTACCGTCCCAGCGGCGCAGGATGGCGTAGACAATATCGGGCTGTCCCGGCAGCGCCACGCGGGAGTTCATATAGATGGACATGGCATCGATCTCGCTTTTAACATCCTGCAGGTCGCGTATGCCCAGATTGGTGAAGGAAAAAGCGCAGAACGCGCAGGTATTATTGGAGCAGCCTGAGGTGAGGGGCAGGTAGTAGCTGGCATGCTCGCTGGGAGGCCTGATGATCTCCGGACGTTCAAATCTCATATCTTGATCCCGTTTATATCTCAGTGCAATTTTGCCACGTAGCTGTTGAGCGGCACGCCCAGCGACCTGGCTACCGGGCCGCACTTGGCCTTGAGGCAGAAGAAAATTTTGCCCTGGGGGGCCAGCTCGTCAAGGCTTTCATAATAGCCCATGCCCTTGGCAAAAACAAAATCGGCCGCAGCGAAAGCCTGCTTGAACTCTTCCGAGGCCAGTTCGAACAGCACACCGGGCGTAGCGGTCCCCGTGGTCATCACCTCACCGGCCTGTTTCTCCAGGCCGGCTTTACGGATATCGGCGATGGTGACATCGTTCTGTACCGGCAGCTCCTTGACCACGTATATAGTCCTTGCGTACCTGCGCATCAGATTGAGCAGAGGCATATCGAAAAACACTTCCCCGCTGTTGTCGGCCAAATACAGCACCAGGCTGGAGCTTTGTACCCGTCCCTCCAGAAGCGCTGAATCGTCTATGGCGAACTGCAGTCTGTTTTCCAGGAACTCTTTCTCCAGTTCCTCGATCGGCCTGAAGAAATCCATGGCGTTGCCCTGCGCCGCCAGCCTGAGACAATCCACAAAATCTTCTTTGTAACCACCCTGCACTAACGCAAACAGTTTGCGGGCCTCGCCGATCTCGATGTCCTTGAACTTTCGATAAGGGTCCTGGTTTCCCGTTACCTGCTTGATCAGGTGGTGCAAGGGCGCGGCAACTTCGATAGATATGATGCCGGGCTTCAATTTATCCCTGATCAGCTTCTCGGCGGCGCGCTTTGAAGTCTCCCGCAGGCCTGCATCGTCGGTGGCAAAATCGGACGCCTGGTCGGCCAGCCGCATCAGACAATCATGGCATTCGGTGGATATTCTCATAATTAAACTCTAATAAAAATGTTTTTCTTTCGTCGTAGAGGCTCTTTTACACAGCCATTGCGAGCCCGAGGGGCGCGGCAATCCTGTGTACCTGCAATAATGCATAAGATTGCTTCGTCGCCATGCTCCTCGCAATAACGGATAATTCAAGAAGCTCATGCGGTGACGTTAAGTCGGGATTAGAACTGCCTGCGTGTCCTGAGGATAAGAATCAGGGTAACGATGACCAGCAAGGTGCCCATCCCGATAATGATCCAGACCCACAGCGGTGTCTCCTGTCCCGTTGTTACTGCATCGGGTACGGGAGGCGCCTCTTCCGTGCGGAAGCTGAAGGTCGCGCTCCAATCACTGGTAATCGGCTGGCCGTTGATCTCGCTGGCTCTCACCCTCCAGAAGTAATTGGTGTCGTAGTCCAGCGTCCCGCCATATTCATATCCTGTTGAAGAAGTGCTTATCTGTTCCACGATCTGTGTGAATTCGGAATCCGCCGATAGCTGGCATTCATAGCGGGTGGCCTCTTTCCAGGGCGACCAGGAGAGAGACAAAGGCCTGACCTTGCAGGACATGCATCCATTGTCGGGCGCCAGCAACTGCACACCATAGTAAGGCGAGGTGACAATGAATCCCGGTTTAACGGTGAAGCTGCGAACTTCTGACCAGGGGCTGACCGCGATCTGCCCGGTGGCCGATTGGTAGGTACGTATCCTCCAGTAGTAGATCGCACCGGCCTCAGGCAATGCGGCCGGCGAAAGCCAGATGCCCGGCCTGGTCATGTTGGACTCGTCCATAGCGGCCCGGATCGAGCCGGTGACCGCCGCGATATTGTTAGCGTTGGATATCGCCGGATCGATCCTCAGTGTAAACATCTTGTCCTTGGCGATCTGCAGGTCGTAAACCGTGGAAAGGCAAAGCTGTTCCCAGGACAGGTCGATCTGCTGGTTGCGCCCCGTCACCGGATCGGCCCCCACCAGCGCGCCCTCGACAGGCGTGCGCAGTGCAGGCCCCTTCTTGGCCAGACAGTCTGTATATACCCACAGCATACCCCGCCTGTTGTCAGGATCGTAGCCGGGGTCCTGCATATAGCGGCCCTTGAGCAGGGCTGCCAGGGCTGCGATAAAGGCGTTTATATCACCCGTGAAAGGGACATTCGCATTATCCAGGCTGAATCCGGACTGGTTATCGATCGCCCACAGGGATGTGTTGGTATTGGGTGAACAGCAGCCGCAGGCTTTGAGAGCGCTCGGCTCCAGTGTGAAATGCACATTGGTCTGTGAAGAGGGCTGAAAGATGTCCAGGCAGTCCCAGTAAATCCCAGGCTTGGGCATGCCGTTGCGCGGCTCCAGTGTACGGCATACTCCGCTGTTGGAGGGCAGACCGCCGGGTGCGGGCGCCAGCGAAGTCGAGATGTTATCGTGGACCGCGTAAAGGGCCGGTTGCGGATTGCCTGTAAAGGCCATTACGATGCCGTAATAACCCACGAGATGCGGCGGGTCGCCGGTCGCCACTCCATCGTTCCACCAATCGGGACCGGCGGCGCCGTTGGTTACATCCATCATGTCGTTGTCGCTCCAGCGCGTGAAGGCAGGGGCGGTATTGCGGTAGACGGTGCCTGTCACGTTATCTCCCACTGCAGCGTAGACAATGTGGTTATTCTGGAAATCGGTATCGAATATGGCATGGACATTGCCTTTGACGGGTATGTCATCCAGGTATCGATAGAAATTCGCACCGCCGTCGGCAGAGTAGGACAAAGATTTGCCGGTCAGCGTGGACCCCCAGTTGGCCCCCACCAGCACTTTGCCATCACGCGCTACGATAGTATGCGGCGTCACGTAAGCATCGGACCCGGGCAGGTTGGTGGACCAGGCGGTGCCGGTATACACCAGTTTCTGCACCATGCCGGTCACTCCGGCAACGTACATCACCCTGCTGGATTCGAATGTAAAGTCCTCCACTAAATACCGGGGAGTAATAGCAGCCCAGTAGTCACCGTAATCGGGTGACCACGCCATCACCCCCGATTTCGCAAGCGAAGATGGCGCGAACCTGGCGGCCCAGGCCACCACACCTCCGTCGGATGAGTCTGTGCAGGACTGTAGCGTTCGCAGAAGAGGCAGGTCGGTCTGCGGCACGCGGCAGCAGACCGAAGTAGTATGCAGAAAGACCCTTTCCCAGTAGGTGCCCAGCGGCGCCACGGCAGGAAGCGGGGCTGCCACGCCCGGGCTGATGGTGGACCGCCATACGCTGTCGAATTCATTGCAGCCGACGCCCCCATCTCTGTGCACAGAGGCCAAATACAATGTTGTGCAGTCGGCCGATACGGCCACATCGTTAAACCAGTCGATGGTGGTATCGATGAGCGAGAGCTGGTTCCAGGTATCACCGTTGTTGCGGCTGATGGAGAAAGCCGATTCGTCGTTGGGTATCAAAGTCGAGATCCAGGGGGCGGTAGCTCCCAGCGGGGGAACCACGTCCGGGGAATCCCACCAGGTAGCGTTATCCGCGATAATACCCGACCCCGTCGCGGCATAGGCCAGCGAACCGTTTGGATTCCAGGCCACCAGTGCGGCGCCGACGCCCGTCAGGTTATCGCTGCATACCGTTATATTAGCGCTGCCGCAATTGCCCTGGTTGCCGGCGCCGGTGGGCGGCTTAAGAGACGCGTAGCCGCAGGAACCTGCGCACGAGCAGGGCGTATCCATAAAAAGAGTGGGAACCATCCCGCCGCAGGGCGAACCGAAAGCGAAACCGGCCAGGAGTTTACCGCTGGCGTAGGTCCCGAAAAAGGAGATGCTGTATACCTGACGACTGGCTACAGTGGAACTGTAAACAGCTGCCGGAGTCCCGTTATCGATCCTGAATACGCCGGTAGTATTGGCCGCATCGGGAGACGGGGCATACAGGCTGACGAAGGCGCGCCTGAGGGCCGGCGACATGCCGCTGTAATCGGAAGGAAGGCTCAGGTCCGCCACGGCCAGGTTATCGTAAGAGGGGGAGGCGTTAGCCGTGGTCGAGACCTCCACACCCGCTCCGGGGAAAACGTAGGACAGCATGGAGTTGCTGCTCATGTCGCGCAGACCGACATTGTAGTTGGTAGCGTTGACATCGGCATAGATCATGACAACGGAGTTGTCCCCGTTGTAAGTCGGCGAGAATTTCATGGCGAAATAATCGATGTTAGCTTCAGGGGCCTGCTGCTGCACCCAGGAGCCGAAACCTGCGCCCTTCATGATAAACAGCCTGCCGTTCCCCGCTCCGCTGCGCGTGCCGACGGCGTAATCGCGCCCGGTCCCGTAGTCCATGGAGATATCAATGGCGCCGATGGCTTCGCCGGCAGCTGCCATGGCGGGGACGCCGGCATTGTTCCATTCAGCGCCACCACTCGTAGTTACCCAGAGCTCAACCGGACCGGTGGCCTGGGTGCCTGCTGTGACCGCCCAGATTTTGGCATCGTCAGGTGCGACGGCGACATGGTAAACATGTTTATCCGCTGACCAGGCCGCGTTGCCCGCCAGCACTCTGTACGCAGCGGTATTCCAGGATATGCCACTGTTGGCTGAATTATAAAGAACGCCCAGCGGACCCGGATTATTGGCGGCGGCGATCGTCCTGTTGTCCACCGTGACTGCAGCCAGCAGCGTCTTGCCGTCATCAGCGACCGCAAGGTCGCGTATCTCGCTGCCCGTGAAGCTGTTGTTGATATAAGGATTCAGGACGTCATTTCTACTGGGGACCGAATTGGGCGTACTGACCGTATCCCAGCGCATTATGCCGGGATCAGCATCCGACCGGTATGGGTCCACAAGGCCTGAAAGCAGCAGCGTTACAACTGCAGCCAATGTTATATAGATAATGAACCGCTTGCCAGGTAACGTTTTTTTCATACGTGGTTGACCAGTCTCCAATATCCCCGACCGAGCAAAACGTGTACTATAATAGCACAAGCCCATTGTTTATGCATAAAATATGAAGGATGTGTCAGAGATATGCCGGACAAATTGAAACACTTGCTTGAGCTGGGTAAAAATGAGCCGGTTGCAGGATTCCTGGGAATGAGGTTGCTGGAGCTTTCCCCCGGGCATGCCCGCGTGTCCATGCCGATGAAGCCGGAATATATCAATTTCAACGGCATGATTTTCGGCGGCATTATCTCCGCGGTGGCGGACCAGGCTTTCGCCTACGCCACTAACTCGGTGATCAATCCCAACGTTGCATCGCAATTCAATATCCATTTCATAGCCGCTGTCAGTGTACAGGATGAGCTGACGGCAGAATGCCGGGTAATGAAAAGCGGCAAGCGTGTATGCATCTCCGAGATCAAGGTGACGAACCAGGAGGGCAAGCTTGTCGCCACGGCCACCGGCACCACCATCCCGCTGGTTTAGAGCACGGCGACGGGCTTGCACAGTTGAACGGCAACATCATATTATTAAGTCGGACTGAGGGAAACCACCGCATCTTATTTTGCGTGATACCACAAGGAAGCCATGAGAAAAGTAAAAATACTGTTCACCGATATACACAAACCCGAATATCACGATAAAAATCCTTTCCGCGAAGGTTTCGAGTGGGGCAAGAAAGTGGTGCTGGACCTGTGTGTGGATATCGACCTGGACGAGATGTTCAACATCTATATCGAACAGCCCGAGAAGCGCGTCAGGAACGGCAGGGTAATAAAATTCAGCGAATTCGCCATGGAATACCTGGAGCAGGAGCAGCAGAAACAGCGCCGGGCGCAAAGCGGCGGCGATATCTCGGATGAAGTTAAAACCAGTCCTTAAACAGGGAGGCAGTGAAAGATGGAAGACTTCGAGAAGCTGGGAGCATTCTACATCGGCAGGGAATACGACCTGGCCAATAAGAAATCGGGCGAGCAGCTCATCCTCTACGATTCCAGGGACCTTGTGACGCACGGCGTATGCGTGGGCATGACCGGCAGCGGCAAGACAGGCCTGTGTATATCCATTCTTGAGGAGGCGGCCATAGACGGCATACCGGCCATCATCATAGATCCCAAAGGGGATATGCCGAATATGTTATTGACCTTCCCCCAGTTGAGGGCCGAGGACTTCCTGCCGTGGATCAACGAGGACGACGCGCGCCGCAAGGGTCTTTCACCGCAGGACTTCGCGGCCAAACAGGCCGAGCTGTGGAAGAACGGCCTGGCTTCCTGGGGCGAGAGCGGCGACCGCATCGCCAGGCTCAGGCAAGCGGCCGATTTCGTGATCTACACGCCCGGTAGCACGGCGGGCATCCCCATCTCCATCTTGAAATCGTTCGCCGCACCCCCTGCGGCGCTGCTCGAGGACAGCGAGCTATTGAGGGACAGGATCAATTCCACTGTCACCAGCCTGCTGGGGCTGATCGGCAAGGAGGCGGACCCCATCAAGAGCCGCGAGCATATCCTGGTATCGACCATACTGGATAACGCCTGGAGGCAGGGCATCGACCTCGACCTGGCAGCCCTCATACAGCAGGTGCAGTCACCGCCCGTCAGCAAGATCGGCGTCATGGACCTCGATTCGTTCTACCCGGCCAAAGACAGGTTCGAACTGGCCATGCTGATCAATAACCTGCTGGCGGCGCCCGGCTTCAGCGCCTGGATGGAGGGCGAAGCGCTCGACATCGGGCAGATACTCTACAGCCCCTCGGGCAAGCCGCGCATGGCGATCTTCTCCATCGCGCATCTCGGCGACGCAGAGCGTATGTTCTTCGTATCCCTGCTGCTCAACCAGGTGCTGGCCTGGATGCGCCAGCAGCCGGGGACCACCAGCCTGCGCGCCATGCTGTATATGGACGAGATCTTCGGCTATTTCCCGCCGGTGGCCAATCCCCCCTCCAAACAGCCGCTGCTGACCCTTCTCAAGCAGGCCAGGGCCTTCGGCCTGGGCATTCTGCTGGCCACACAGAATCCGGTCGACCTCGACTACAAGGGACTTTCCAATACCGGAACCTGGCTGCTGGGCCGCCTTCAGACCGAGCGCGATAAGGCCCGTGTGCTGGAAGGGCTGGAGGGCGCGGCGGCCACGCAGGGCGCCAGGTTCGACCGCCAGGCCATGGAGCAGACGCTGGCCGGCCTGGGGAACCGCATCTTCCTCATGAATAATGTCCACGACGATGAGCCGACCCTTTTCGAGACCCGATGGGCTATGTCCTACCTGAGGGGACCGCTCACCCGAAATCAAATTAAGACGTTGATGGACCCGGTCAAGGCACAGATGCCCAAAGCGCCTGCTGCCGCGCCCGCCGCACAGCCGCCCCCGTTCGCGGCGGCGGCACCCGGGCAGGCACCGGCTGCGGCAACTCCGGCAAGACAGGTGTCAGGCAGGCCTGTGATCCCTCCCGATGTAACGCAGTACTTCGTGCCCGCCCGCGGCAGCCAGGCCGGCAGTAGCATTTATTACAAGCCGGCCGTGCTCGGTGCGGCACAGGTGCATTTCATCGACACCAGGTCCGGAATAGACATGGCGGATGATACCGCCGCAATCACAGATATCACCGACGATCCTATCCCCGTAAGCTGGGACAACGCCCGCGATGCCGGTTTCAGCATCGCCGATCTGGAGAAAGCGCCCCGTGATGGCGCCCAGTTCGGGACCTTACCGGCAGTGGCAGGCAAGGCGCGCAGCTATGATGGCTGGAGCAAGGAGTTCGCCACCTGGCTCTACGGCAGTAAAAAGTACGACCTGTTCAAGAGCCCCACCTATAAACAGGTATCCAAACCCGGAGAATCGGAGCGGGACTTCAGGATCAGGCTGGGGCAGAGCGCCAGGGAACAGCGCGACGATATGGTGGACAAGCTCAAGCAGAAATACCAGGCCAAGATAAACGCTCTGCAAGAGAAGATACGCATAGCTCAGCAGGCCGTGGACCGCGAGGCCGCGCAGCAGAAGCAGCAGCAGATGCAGACCGTTATCAACGTAGGCTCCACGCTGCTGGGCGCATTCCTGGGCAAAGGCCTGGGCACCGGGACAGTGGGCAGGGCTTCCACGACTGTGAAAAGCGCCGGTCGTATTTTTAAGGAAAAGGATGACGTTAATCGCGCCAAAGACACCGTAGAAACGCGTCAGCAAGCGCTTGACGAGCTGGAAAAAGAATTCAAGGCCGAGATGGATGAGCTCTCAGCCAGGATCGACCCTGCCACCGAGGAGCTGCAGCAGATATCTCTGCGCCCGGCCAAGAAGGACATCTCGGTCAGGCTGGTCGGCCTGGCCTGGCTGCCCTACTGGCGCGCGCAGGACGGCACCATTTCCGCAGCCTGGCAATAATCAGGCTTTATAGCGGCTGAAGCCGTCAGGCGAACATACCTGACGCGATCGCATAGATGGTCATGGCTGTCTGCGCCAGCGATACAATAAGCGTGGCCCACAGCACGGACAGCGATGACGCCGTTTTAAACTCGCTCCCGCCACGCGCGATGAACGCCATGTGTATGGTGAAGGCAAAGATGCCGGCCAGGCCCATGATTGCAGATATGATCAACCCTGCCATCGATCCCCACACCAGGCACAGCAGGCCGAGCAGGATAATGATTATCAGCGGGATATGCAGGGCGAGGAAAAACGCCGGCCCGCCCGGCAATTTGAACAGTTTCCACTCCTGCCAGTAAGCAGAATCGATCTCATGGACGATCAGCAGCGTGGCGTTGGCCACATAGAGTATTGTTAACCAGCTCAGCATGTTCTCCTCCCTGACAATCCATCGGAAGATGTTCTTATACGGCGATTTTTAATCTGTGTCTGAGGTACATTCCCGCCAGCAGGCCTGTGAGCAGCCCGCCCAGGTGTCCCTGCCAGGATATGAATGAGAACGGCAGCAGGATGAGGAAGCCGATGACCACGGCGATCCACAGCGGCATGGGCACCGGTATGGGAAAGATAAACACTTTGACTTTCGGTGCGACAATTGCCAGCGCCCCGCCCAGGGCGAAGACCGCCCCCGAGGCGCCGATGGTCGCCGCGTAGGGTACTGACAGCCACAGGACAAAGAGGCCCCCAACGATCCCTCCGGCGAAGTAAACGATCAGGAAATTGCGCATGCCGGCGATGCGATTAAGGAAGCTGCCAAAGAAATAGAGGGTCAGCATATTGGTCAGCAGGTGCCAGAAATCCGCCTGTGTGAACATGTAAGTGATGATCGTCCACGGACGTTCCAGCAGGCCGCTCCATGACCCGTACAGTGCAAGGTAAGGAATAATATTGCCGCCGGTGAAGGCGGCTATGTTTACCGCCAGGTAAACAATCACGTTGACGATTATGATTACGATTATGGGAATCAGCTCGCCCTCACGGGTCCGATAGCTAACAGTTGACATTTTCCTTATCCTGCTAAAAGATTGATTTTACTAAAGTTTACCACGACAGGCCCGGTTATCGGCATCAGGCCAGCGTGTAGTAGGTCAGCCCATCCTCGTTATATTTCCTGATTTTCTCCCTTTCCAGGAGGTAAATCAGGTGCGCGATGGTCTCGCCCATGGCGAACCATTGTTGAACGATGGGAAAATCTTTCCACTCTTTGGCCTCGATCTTCCATGTGATATACGGGGCGACCTGGTAGGCGGTCTTATCACCCTGCTTGAGGGCGGCGATGGCCTCTTCCAGCCTGACGCGGTGATGCTCCTTCAGCTCCTGGATACGCTTCTTGTGCTCGTGCCAGGAACTGCGGTGCGCCGGCAGCACCAGCTCGGCCTCCAGTGTACCGGCCTTATCAAGGCTATTCAAGTAGTCTCCCAGGGCATCGCCCATCTCCGGCCAGTGGGCGATATTGGGCGTGATATCGAACAGAATGTGGTCGCCGGAAAATAGTATCTTTTTACCTTCGTCGTACAGGCACATATGCCCAGGCGAATGGCCGGGCGTCTCCACGCACCTGAGAGCGTAGCCTCCGACCTCTATGACCTGCCCGTCGTCAACCTCTGTGATATCCACCAGGCGGCTGGGGCTGTAGAGGTAGCCGGGGTGCTTCGCCATCGATTCCTTGAGCACCTGGAGTGGGAACCCGTTGGCCGTGTAGTAATCCAGCAGGTCGGCCCAGTGGCGCGGACCTTTGACAATTTTCGTCTCGGCCCGCCCGAAATAGCAGATAGAACTCTCGGTAGCCAGGTCGCCGGTCAGGCCGAAGTGGTCCGCGTGAAGGTGCGTAACGAAGAGGTCGGTCCTGTTGAGGTCTATGCCCAGCTTCTGCAGTGCGGGCATCATCACCTCCTTGCACTCGGGACGGTTCATGCCCGTATCGATGATGAGGTTCCTGTCGGATCCCTTGATAACATAGCAATTGACCGATTTCAGAGGATTTTTCGGCAGCGGCAATTCGATTTTGTAGAGGCCCGGTAAAACATCTTCTATCATTTCAGTCCTTATTTAAACATAATCGCTTAATTATACTTGCATCCGGACAAATTGGCATTATCGCACCCGCTATTCCTCTTTATATTCGGTGGGCGTAATGACAGTACTGCGGAGATTAACCCAGTCCCGCAGGTAACTCAGGCCTATCTTTTTGCCGATCGCCTCACCGCTTAAAAAGCGATGGATGTCATCCACCGTTGCGATGCGGTTATCTCCCAGGCTGAGCAGTATATCGCCCTCCCTGAGACCGACCGCCTCGGCCGGACTGTGCGGGACAACGGCCATGATCTGCACGCCGGTCTCCTGCGCCAGGTTGTAATGCCTGACGACCCTGGTAGGCAGCGGGACCGTCTGTCCCGAGATACCCAGGAAGCCGCGCACCACCCTTCCCTGGCTGAAGAGCTGTGCAACGACACGGCGCACCGTGTTTACCGGTACGGCAAAGCAGATGCCCTGCGCCATCTGGATGATGGCCGTATTGATGCCTATCAGGCGTCCTCTGGAATCCACCAGCGGGCCTCCGCTGTTGCCGGGATTCAGGGCGGCATCCGTTTGTATCACCTCTTCTATCAGCCGTCCGCTTTTGCTGCGCATAGAGCGTCCCAGAGCGCTGATAACGCCGGCTGTGACCGTGCCCTGGAATCCCAGCGGGCTGCCGATGGCGATGGCGACCTGGCCGGGCCGCAGCCTGCTCGAGTCACCCATAGAGATGGCAGGCAGTCCGGCGGCCCCGATCCTGACCAGTGCCAGGTCTGTAGACGCGTCCCTGCCGACCACATCCGCGATGAAATGCGTCCCATCATAGGTAACCACTTCCATCGAGGCGGCATCCTCGATGACGTGGCAGTTTGTTACAATGTAGCCGTCGGGGGCGATGATGACGCCGCTGCCTCCTCCGTCAACATCGCGATACGATCCACCGCGGCCCCGCACCTTCTGCTTTACGCTCAGGTGCACCACCATGAGTGAAACGCGTTCGACCACTCCTGCAACAGCCTCGGAGTAGGCGTCTAAAAAGTCGCTTCTCTCCATGATTCCTGCCCGTGAGCCCGTATCCCCGTGGACGTCAAATTCCTCAGCCTCCAGGAATTGAATTTTTCTCTCAGGATTCATGACAGTCATAGTCAGTTCACCTCAACGTTATTATCAACTTAATTCTAATGGCTGCCGGGAAAACGGCAAAACCATGGCGTGCTTTGCGCACCGGGCTCCATGCTCAGCCGGGCTGGTATAAAAAACTGTTGACACCCCCTGCCTGTTCTGTTATGATACGGCAAAAGGTTTCCGCTGACCGTTAAAAAATGACTTTCGAAACACACGACGTAGAGAGGAAGACACTTTCCATTCTCAGGGTACTGGCCGGGGAGGAGGAGCCGCTGGGCTCCATCGTAATTGCCCGCAAGCTGAAGGACCTGGGCATCGACCTGGGTGAGAGGGCGGTGCGCTATCACCTTAAGATGATGGATGAGCAGGGCCTGACCAGTCTGGCCGGCCGCCGCGACGGCCGTCTCATTACTCCGCTGGGTCGCAGGGAGTTGAAGCAGGGCATGGTAAGGGACAAGGTGGGGTTCGCCCTGTCGCGCATCGAACTGCTGGCCTTCCGCACGACCCTCGACCTGGAGCAACGTTCCGGCATGGTGCCGGTCAACATCACGGTTTTCAGAAGGACCGATTTCCAGAAGGCGCTGCGCATCATGAAGCAGGTGATGGATTCACGCCTGACCGTCAGCAAGCTGGTGGCGGTGGGCCGCGCCGGCGAGAAGATCGGCGATTTTATCGTACCGTCCGACAGCGTGGGGCTGGCCACGGTCTGCAGCATAGTGGTCAACGGCACACTGCTCAAGGCCGGCATCCCCATGGATTCAAAGTTCGGCGGCCTGCTGCAGATGCAGGACCATGAGCCGCTGCGCTTCGTGGAGCTGATAAATTACGCAGGATGTTCGCTCGATCCTTCCGAGATCTTCATCAAGGCCGGGATGACATCGGTCACACACACGGTGAAGACGGGCAGCGGCAATATCCTGGCCAATTTCCGCGAGATACCGTCCATCTGCCGTCCCATAGCCCACGAGGTCACCACCGGGCTGGCCAAGGCCGGCATTAACGGCATTCTGGCCTTCGGGTCGGTCAGCGAAGCTTTATGCGAGGTGGCGGTGGAGCTGAACCGTGTAGGCATCGTATTGCTGGGCGGGCTCAATCCGGTGGCGGCGGTGGAGGAGGCCGGCATACAGGTGGAATCACATGCTATGAGCACGGTGGTGGATTATAAAGAACTTGTTAATTTCGAGGAGTTGCTTCAATGAAGGAGATCAAGGTCATACCCTGCCTGGATATCCGGGAGGGCAGGGTGGTCAAGGGCGTCAAGTTCGTGGACATCAGGGATGCCCGCGACCCGGTAGAGGCTGCGGAAGCCTATTGCCGCGAGGGGGCCGATGAGCTGGTCTTTCTCGATATATACGCCAGCGTTGAGAACAGGAAGACGCGGCTGGACTGGGTGCGCAAGGTGGTTGAAAAGGTGACCATACCGTTCGCGGTGGGCGGCGGCATCGGCAGCCTGGACGATATGAAGGCGCTGATCGACTCCGGAGTGGACAAGGTGTCCATCAACACCGCCGCGGTTACCAATCCCGACCTGATCAAGCAGGCGGCGCGCGAATTCGGCAAAGAGCGAATAGTGGTAGCCGTAGACGGCCTCAAGAACCCCGCCGGCAGCGGGCGTCCCAGGCTGGAGGTGGTGATCAAGAGCGGCAACGAGCCGACCGGACTGGACATCGTGGACTGGGCGCGCAAGATCGAGAAACTGGGGGCCGGCGAGATACTGCTCACCAGCAAGGACGCCGACGGCACCAAGGAAGGCTACGACATCGAGATGACGCGCGCGGTGGCGGAGGCCGTTTCCCTGCCGGTAACGGCCTCGGGCGGCGCGGGCACTCTGGAGCACCTGTATCAGGCGGTGGTGGACGGCAAGGCGTCGGCGGTGCTGGCGGCTTCCATCTTTCATTTCCGCGAGATCTCGATCGGTGAAGCCAAGGAATATCTGAAGAGCAAGGGGATCCCGGTCAGGCCGCTCCCCAAATAGCCGTTACATCCAAATTATTTTATAAATTCACGAGGAGGAAATATGTCTCAAATCAACCCGTTTGAAATCGTCAGGAAGCAGGTGGACAAATGCTCGCGCATCCTGAAACTGGACCAGGACGTAACCGATGTATTGAAGAACCCGTTACGTGAGCTGCACGTATCGCTGCCGGTCCGCATGGACAACGGCGCGGTAAAGGTGTTCCAGGGCTACCGCGTACAATACAACGATGCCAAGGGTCCGACCAAGGGCGGCATCCGTTTCCACCCGGACGAAACGATCGACACCGTTCGCGCGCTGGCGGCCTGGATGACCTGGAAGTGCGCGCTGCTCGACCTGCCCCTGGGCGGCGGCAAGGGCGGCATCATCTGCAATCCCAAGGAGCTGTCCGAGGGCGAGCTTGAGCGCCTGAGCAGGGCCTATGCGCGTGCCGTATACCAGTTCATCGGCCCCGAGAGGGATGTGCCTGCGCCGGACGTCTACACCACGCCGCAGATCATGGCCTGGATCATGGACGAGTACTCGGCCATGGCCGGCAAAGCACAGTTCGGAGTCATCACGGGCAAACCGCTGGCGCTGGGCGGGTCCAAAGGACGCGGCGATGCCACGGCCATGGGCGGCATGTACTGCATACGCGAGGCTGCCAAAGAGCTGAAGATCGACCTGTCCAAGGCGACCATCGCGGTACAGGGCTTCGGCAACGCAGGATATTATGCGGCCAAGCTGGCCAGGCAGATGTTCGGCTGCAAGATAGTGGCCGTCTGCGACAGCCAGGGCGGCTGCTACTGCAAGACGGGTATCGACGCCGACGAGGCACAGAAAATCAAGACCAAGACCACCTCGGTCTGCAACCTCAAGGCGGGCGACAGGATCACCAGCGAGGACATACTCGAGCTCGACGTCGACATCCTCATACCATCGGCCATGGAGAATGTGATCACAGAGAAGAATGCGGCCGCTATCAAGGCCAAGATTATAGTTGAGCTGGCCAACGGCCCGACTACACCCGAAGCGGATGACATCCTCTACAAGAAGGGCGTGCACATCATACCCGACTTCCTGGCCAATGCCGGCGGCGTGACCGTGTCCTACTTCGAGATGGTGCAGAACTTCAACATGTACTACTGGACCGAGAAAGAGGTTTACGCCAGGCTGGACGAGAAGATGACCACCGCCTACCATTCGGTCTACGACACCCACAAGGAATACAAGATCAACATGCGGCAGGCGGCCTATGTGAGGGCTGTGGAGCGCGTCGTGGAAGCGATGAAGCTGCGCGGCTGGGTATAGATTTTAATCTAAAATCACGTGTAATAAAAAGGGGCGGCATCTCAGATGCCGCCCCTTTCCTTTTATCGGTTCCCTATCCGACTGTCTGTCTTTTTTTCGCAGAATACTGTGCCCTGTGGCCCCTGGCCAGAGGACAGCTGCAGGATTTACAGTTTTTTATCGTGATCTCGCTGTGGGAGTGTTCTACCAGGTGAAAGGTAAACTTACAGCTCCCATCGTGAATATTAACCCCGTTGCAAAAGCCTTTGCTTTTATCGAATTCCATTTCGTCTCCCCTTAATATTTGACCGGGGACATACGTAAGTCCTTTGCGGACCTGCATATATCCCCGGTTCAATTTGTGTGCTACTTTACTTAGTTAGTGCTGTAGCTGCGCTCGCCGTAGTTTGAGTTGCCGCTCTGCTGTTTCTTAGCTTTTCGGCAGCCCTGGCAGCGTTTCGGTTCGTTGGTATAACCTTTGGTGGCGAAGAACTCTTGTTCTCCCGAAGTGAAGGTAAAGTTAGTACCACAATCGACGCACTTGAGCGATTTGTCTTGAAAACTCATCGGATGACCTCCTTAATAAATTTAGTCAGTATTCGGGCCATCCAATGCTTGACTTGATCCGGTGGGATATAAGGAGCTTGTAATAACCTAAACTTGAACTATAGTAGAAGTATACTCCGAATTAGAACTTATGTAAAGAAATGGCACCGGCATCCAGCGGTCGGTATCAAACAAATCCAGCTTTACGACAACTACTACGTCAATAAGGCGGTAATGAATGTCTGGGATATTGAAGGCTTGCCAGAGCAAATATATTGAACACTTATAGAATAAATGGAGGAAACTTAATCAGGGGACAAATCGAAAACATAATCATGATCAGAGAAACTCGGGAATCTCCAACCGATCATTGCCGTGCATTATCCATTCGACAAGTATATCGATAGTATTCGTTATCGAGTCATTATTACTAAGACAACACTGCCAAACGATCGCAACACGCCATCCGTTGTTACGTAACTGAACTATCTTCTCCCCGTCTCTTTTGGCAGTCGCCGATATTTTCTTTTCCCAGAAATTTCTGTTGCTTTCAGGAAGATGACTCCTTTTGCAGGCGAAATGACCATGCCAGAAACAACCGTGGATAAAAATAGCTGCCTTATATTTAGGGAAAACGATGTCGGGTCGACCTGGTAAAACTAATACGCATTTCTTGTATCGAAGACCCCTTTTGTGAAGACGTGTTCCCACCAACTGCTCAATTCGTGTATTATTACTCCGCACATGAGACATAGCACGGCTGCGCTGTTGCGGAGACATGAAGTCAACCAAAGATTATCTCTTCTTATTAAAAGTTTGACGCCTTAGCCACTCGGATTCAGTCAGACCCACCCTAGAAATCTCACGCGCATAATCATTAGACACCCTTTGCGCTTGCGCAGGCTTAAGTTCGGCAACCCATCTTAGTTTCTTCACATCTTGCCCACTTGTATTAAATATCCAAAGGTCTTCTTCTTTGCTGGCCAAAATGGTATCCTGACCATTACCCGGTGTGAATTCAAACATCTTGGATTTGTGAGGTCTGAGATTTAGTCTAAGATCAACAAGATCCCCGCTAGATTCGCGTATGATGAAGCCAAAATCACTTGCGCTAGAACCGGCAGCCATTACCATACGCAAAAAAGGAAACATGCGCTTTCCTGACAGTCTGACGCTATCGCACAAAGGTTGAATACAGAGATAATAGGTGGCGTTTTCGGTACTATTATCGACCAGTATGCTCCCAAGCGAAAGTATTGGAGTAGGATTCTCGTAGTGTGAACATACAGACATAAGATAGGCGAGTTCACGATCTAATATTCTACCTGAACTCCCATCCTTAGCCAGAATATCAGTCAATTGGCTCAAATTTGTTCCATCCTTTTCATTTTTAAGCAGACTTAGCAATGACGACCAATCTGAGTACTGTTTGGAAGTTGTTTCTTTGTCGATACCTTTGATGATAAGGTCCAGTATAGCCTTTTTAGCATCTTCCAAATTGGGTACTTTCATCCTTTGGTCGAGCTTAATGCTATTAGCGTAATCATCCATCCAGCTCGTAATATAATCCTCAGACAGATATGTTGAAATCTTTTGGTCATCTAAAACTGACTGGATTTCTGATACTATTAGCGGCACCACATGTGACTCAGCTTCCTCAGGAGGCGATATTAAAGCTCTATGTGAAAGATACGGAACGTCGAGTAAAGGAGTGAATTTGCCGATAATGCGATGGGTGTTATTACGTAAAGCGGCCATACTTCCCAGCGCAGCATTTGACAGCAACCCCATGGTCATTTTTGTGAACTCGTTTATTAGCCTCACCGGCAAATCACTCACTTTGACTATTCGGCTAGTATCTGCCCTTTTTGTATTTTCTTTTGCAAACACGCAAATTCTCGTGGCACCTTGGATGAAAGTATACTCATCTTCCTTTGAAAAGGCTCCGTGCTTTTTCAGTATTTCGTCAATTTTGTCTACTATTGTCATCGGTAATTCCGCAGAATATATTGCAATAAGGCGAATCCTATAATAGGATCCCTCTCTGTCTAATATCCGCGCAATAATTCCTGTTGCGTCCAAATCTGGTCGTGTCTTTCCTTGTAATTGCCAGTCAAGAATTACAATATCAGCTCGTGCAGCAGATAGAACGACTTTTTCTTCAAAATCTTCCTCGAATCTTGGTGCCAGAACGCTACAAACCAAACCTCGTTCTGCAAATACATCAATCAATGCTTTAGCATCAAGTTCGTGTGTCTTATCACTCACGGTAGATTCGTCCGGTGCCACTATCGGCTGTTCTTGTTCGAATCCCGGTACAATAAGCCCCGGACGCGGCTGTACCCGATCATCTTCACGCAAATAGGCGCAGTCATCTACAACAACAACAGTCTGCAGGAATTGGGCGGTGACCTCTCGAGATAATGATTCAAATTTGCTACTCACCTGCATCCTCCTTAGTTTTCGACTCAATACGGAAAGTCGCACCGCGCTGAGGCCGTGCATCATCGAGAGTCAACGTATAACCAATCTTTTTAAGCACTTCTCTAGATATATGAAGACCCATGCCACGCCCGCCTGGTTTTCTGGTAAAACCTAATTCAAAAATGGCCTCACGGTCTCGTTCAGCTATACCTGGCCCGTTATCCGATATGATCAAAGAATCACTATCAGCGTCTAGTTTTATTAATCGTGGCTTGGGCTGATCCTGTAGCCAAAATAGCGCATTATCAATGAGATTAATAAATACCGGATATATGGATGAGGGATATTCTATCAATACCTTCTTTAAGAATGGTTTAGTCGATGTTATTGTGATGTCATTTTTAAGCAAACGTTCGGAAAAAAGGTCCTGCAGGAACTTATTAATATCGCTCCCTTGGATATCAACTTTATTTCGGTGCAGTCTACGATCCAAAGGGCTGAAAAGTGTTAAATAGCCATCCAAATGATCAAAGCTTGTCCGTAAAGTCCCGTATAATCCCCGTATACCTTGGTTTAGATCGGCCCAAGCCCCCAAGCTTTCCAAACTCCTTCTGATGGTTTTTACATTCTGATTAAATTCATGATTAATGACTTCAATCGCCATGCCAAGCTGTGCCAGTTGCAGATCCATATCAACTTCCTCTTCCAGAATCATAGCGCGCTGCTCCAAAGCTTCCATTTGATCGAATTGACCCAATTTTTCGCTCAGATCAATGGCTTCTAATTGCGCACGGATATATTGGAGAAATTGTTGTTCTTTCTCCTTTACGTCTATAATACGAGTTTCCAACTTAATTCTAGCCTCAACCACGTCCGCATCTTCCATCTGAGAAACATCCATCCGTGCGAATTCGGCAAAGACGGCGTTCAAAACGACCTCAATCGCTGCAAGGCTTTCTTGTGTTGCTGCGGTAATCTCGTTGTGAACCGTCGTAAGCACTTGGCGTGTTTCAGTGCTCTCGTTTCGTGTTATTTTTCTAGTTGAAGAAGAAATTTCATTGAGAGCACTTTCTACTCTCAGACGACGGTCCAATTCCAATCGTGCTTTTTGGGCTTCGGCACTGACCACATCCTCAACAAGCGCAACCGCAGGCGCGAATACTGTCTCCTGCAGCTTCCCGAATGCCTCTATGTAATTTGCCCACTCGCGCTCTTGCGCCTGTGATAAACCGACTCCGCGTGGCCGCACTATTCTGTATCGTTCCTGCAATTCAGAGAGCCGCTGTCTAACCGCTCCTTCAATTTGGAGGAAGCGGTTGGCAGCAATTTTGGGATCGTCTATTTGTGATGCTTTTTCCAATTGCTCTGATATATCTTCAGTCAGCCTTAGAGCTTCATCCTGCGGCTTACCGGCATCGTATGACAGGAAAAATTGAATTAATTCTTCTGATAGTTTCTTCCTCTTTGATGAGACAAGTTGTTCTCTTTTCCTCCTAGCTTGCTCGAGCCGCTCTAGATTAGCCTTGAATTTAACATACTGTTCCGAGTACGGTGTTGGTTGTTTTTCTCGGAAGAAATCAGCAGCCAGTTGAATAAAAAAATTCTTTAAGATAGATTTAAGTTGACGATAAGCCCGATTTTCAATAAATCCTTCACGCCCCGCCTTTTCCTTGAGTTGGACATTATCCTTTTGATTAATCTCGACCACTCCGAAGATTCTTCGGTACGAAAAATAATAGTAGCCTGCGCCTTTGGTCCGATTCCTTTCTATGTCAAGCCAGTCATAATCCGTATCTCCGTAGGGCAGGATACGGATTCCGTCCTTGTATATATATAGGCCACCAATTTTATTCATTTTATTAATTAGACGTCCCCAGTCTTCTAACGGTATTGTGGTTGCCTTTGCTTCACCTTGGACAGTCGCAACGTTAATTTTAAATGGTCCGCAGTGATTAGGCCGTCCGCCCCCACCACTCCACGGTATTACGTGATCGACATATTCTTCCCCATATACCGACACTTTCCCCTTGAATTGGCCAAAGTCATCGAATTGTCCACGGATATGATGATCAGCATTTGTGAATTCATCGGGTAGAAAAAATTCTTTCTCATTTATAAGATCATCACATAAATCATTAGTCTTGTGATCTCTAAAGGCGGCTTGGATTACAGGCTCTTCATGATCCGGTGTCATTGTGTTAGTAAAACCCAACAGCGCCTTTTGTAAAGGTGCCGCTTTATCCGTATCAGATCCTTCAATATCCGCCTGCAACAACTCTGAGGCTGGAAGTATGATGAAATGAGTCCCGTGCCCATCCCCGCTGAGACTGGGCGCGCCCAGGAATTTATCGATTTCCAGCGGATCGATATTGAACAATCCTAAATCACGCTCAATGCGATCAATTTCTTCAGAATCTATACCCTGCTTAAGACGCACGAGATTCTGTCTAAATTCATTTAGCATCTGTGTGATCTCAACCTTTGTGGGCAATTGACCTCGGTCGTATTCTCTGATCGGTATCTCGATATCATCCAGATCAATACCCGGACATTCAAATATGCCCCAATGTAAATATGCAGCCACTATTTTATTGAGTTTGCTGTTTCGTTTTGCTCTAGTTAATATCAATAGTTGAGGGCCGATACTCGCAATTGCTAAGCGCCCTATACCCTTCTCTCCAAGAATAGGCCTTGGTAGTTGATCGGGGTCGATAGGAGGAGGAGCAATACCTACTTTCGTATCTAGTTTACTTTCAGTCCCCAAGGTTAGCCAGCGTTTTTCAAAATCGTCTCGTGTCATTCCCAAGCCATCATCACGAAGAACGAAAAGGCCATTTGACCGGAAATAATCGACTTCTACATGTTTAGCATACGCATCATGCGCATTTTTAAAAAGTTCGCTTATTGCAGTTGGAATACCTGCAATTTGCTGACGCCCAAGCATATCAATTGTGCGTGCACGTGTTTTAAACTTTGCCACTGGCAGTTCTTTCCCCTTGGACATCTATTAAATGCTGGACAAAATTACGTCCGAAGCGCTCTGCTAAAAGAACAGGAACAGCATTGCCAATTTGGCGAGCCATAGCATTTAGACTGCCTGTAAAAATGAAGCTATTAGGAAATGTTTGAAGACGGGCTGCCTCTCTCACACTTATAGCTCTGTTTTGTTCGGGATGACCAAACCGACCGTTCGACAGGCTGATACATCGGGTGGTCAAACCTGTGGCAGGCGCATCCCAACGCATGCGCCCATAAACATCAGTATGCCCTGGATATCCATTCGCATGGCAATTTAACGTTAGTGGTTCAGGCCATGATCTTCGATCTTCACCTACCTTAACTGACTGGATCCGTTTTAAGTTTATTGGTGATAATGCTGCAGCCCTATGATTCGGCACAATTGGGTGGGTTTCTCCAGCATGTATAGGGGGAAGATCTGCAATCCAATCGCGCACGGTGGAATATTTGCTGCAGTAGGACGGTCCATGAGTTTGTTTAGGAAAATCAATATCGCCCAAACGGCTAGCGATCAAAACGAGGCGCCGACGCATTTGTGGCACGCCATAGGACTGGGACGCTATTACTTCGAACTTGTACTTGTACCTCAATTTATCAAGAGTGCTAATTAGCATTCTGAAAGGCCCATCTCCATTGTCGATTCTCTGAAGGCCAGGAACATTTTCGATAAAAATAAATTCCACTTCATAGAACTTTACGAAACGTAGAAATTCATTAAGAAGTGTTTGTCTATTATCATCTGCGCGGTGACTAGTCTTCTGCTTGGTGAAGGGTTGACACGGGGCACACCCCGAAAAAAGAATTGGATGTCCTCTACAATCATCTACAAGAGGCTGTAAACTTTCGCATTGCACGCTTTTAATATCTTCTTGTATGAAATGCGTCCCAGGAAAATTTTGTTTGAAAGTCCTCCCCGCGTCGGGGTCATTATCAAGACCGGAAACAATATGCATACCCACATTTAAAAATCCACGACATGTGCCTCCACAGCCCGAAAAGAAATCGAAGACCTTAACTGGCAATTGATATTTCATTCAATTGGCAACATTATATTTTTGATCACATGTTACATGTCACAACTACTAAAAGCAATAGATTAAGATCACCCCGATCGTATCATAGCATGGACGGGAACCTGTAGTACCCAAAATTGAATTATTTTGCTCTGGCTTCCAATTGAAAAAATATCGGAGATCTGTTTTAGTTTCCATAGTGCTATTTGAAACAACTGCCTTTCCACCTTGATTTGAGACATCAGTCGATTCATATCAATCTTATGGCAGATCTCCGTTCCTGGAGTGAGAGTGGACAGCATGCCAGCGGTAGCGGCCAGACGATAGGCATTTTCCAGCATGCCACCCTAGTTGAGCTTGAGCACCATCCAGAACACATTTAGTAGGCCGGACCATCAATTAAATGCGGTGATCCTCGCGGATTATGACCCTCGGCCCGCCGCTGAGGCTGGCGCTCCATTGCTTGGGAGGCTCGATTTTCTCCAGCCTGTCCAGTTGCCCGATGCCCTTCAAGCGCTGGTATATCAGTTGCCAGGCGCAGGGGCGGTCCGGCCTGACCTCGCAACGGTCTTCCCTCGACCCGCCGCAGGGGCCGTTCAATAGATGCTTGGCGCAGCGGGTGACCGGGCAGATGCCGCCGTACTGATGCAGTACGCAGGACCCGCACTGGGCGCATTTCTCGGTCCACATGCCCCTCTCCTCGAGTATGCCCAGGAACTTGGTGTTGAGGCCGGCGTAAACCGGTTTCTTGAGGAAGCGCTCAGCGATGGCCTGGACGCCGGCGCCGCACCCCAGCGACAGCACCACGTCCGCCTTCTCGATGGCCTCGGCGGCCTGCTCGATAAAGATGTTGTCGCACTGGCGCTCGATGGTAAGCTCGCTGACCGTATAGCCCAGACCCCTGGCCCTGGATGCAATGCGCAGCGCGGAGGCTATGATGCTGACCTCACGCTCTCCACCGGCCAGGCACACCGTCACGCAGGTGCCGCAGCCCAGCACAAGTATTTTGGAATCGTTGGGCAGCATATCGACAAGTTCATTAATGCTCTTTCTCTCTGCGACTATCATAGCTTTGCCTCCTGAGGGGCGGTTCCTTTAGCTTTATTCAACGGGCTGGGGCCCAGCTTACTCACTGTCTCAGCCATCTCTTTTATATGTTCGGTCAACTGACGCGCCATGGCGGCGCTGACGTTGACCATCTTGAGCCTATCCGGCTCCAGCCCGCTCTCTGCTAAAAACTTGCGGGCATAGGCCACGCGACGCTTTGCGATCAGGTTGCCCTCCTTGAAGTGGCAGCTCCCCTCCTCACACCCCGCCACCAGCACCCCATCTGCGCCGTTCTCGAAGGCCCGAAGGAAGTACTCGACCTCCAGCCTTCCCGTGCAGGGCGTGCGTATTATCCTCACGTTGGACGGATACTGCAGCCGCATTGAGCCGGCAAGGTCGGCCGCCGCATAGGCGCAGTAGATGCAGCAGAAGGCCACGATGGTAGTCGCTTTTTCATTCATAGCACACCGCTCTTCTCCGGCAGCGCCGGCGCCTCCTGTTCTTTCATATCCTTGAATAACTCGTCCAGCATATCTTTGAACTGCTTCGAGACGAAATGGTTGAGCTGTATGGCGCAGGCGGGACACTCGGCGGCGCAGATGCCGCAGCCCATGCACTTGGCTGCGATTATCTCGGCCTTGCGGTCGGCGTTTACCACCGGCGCGCCGTAGGGACAGACCTTGGTGCAGGTCATGCACGAGATGCACTTGGACTGGTCCACGCGCGAGACCTGCGCGCCCACCTCCAGGTACGATTTGGAAAGCACGACCGATGCGCGCGAGGCGGCGGCGCGCGCCTGCGAGATATTTTCGTCCAGGTGCTTGGGCGAGTGGGCCATGCCGCAGAGATAGATCCCCTCGGTGGCAAACTCCACGGGACGCAGCTTGAGATGCGCCTCGACGAAGAAGCCGTCGGCATTGACCGGCACCTTCAGCATATCGGCCACCCGCCTGTTCCCCTCGGCGGCGTCAACGCCGGTGCTCAACACAACATTGTCCGCCTCTATCTCGATCGGCTCGGGGAAATCGGGACTCTTGAGGCTGACCCTCAGACCGTTCTCACCGGCAACCACCGGCGGCGCATCGCGGTCATAGCGTATGAATATGACGCCGGCGTCACGCGCCTGCTTGTAGTACTTCTCGCGGAACCCGTAGGTGCGGATGTCACGGTACAATACGAATATATTGGCCGACGGATCGTCCTTCTTGATCCTGAGGGCATTTTTCACGGCCATCGAACAGCAGATACGGCTGCAATAGGCCCTTTCCTCGTTGCGCGAGCCGACGCACTGGACCATCACCACGTTCTTGCCCGCCCAGGTCGAAGCCCCCTCGCTCAGACGCTTCTCAAGCTCAAGCTGCGTGATCACCCTGCCATCCTTGCCGTACATATATTCCCTGGCCACAGCCGGCTCGGCGCCGGTGGCCACGATGATGGCGCCGCATGAGACCTTGCTGTCCTGGGCATCCTGGAAAATGGTCACTTCGAACTGCCCGATGAAGCCGGCCACGCCGGTAACGTCGGCGTTCAGATGCAGGATGATATCGGGACTCTCCTCCACCTGTTTCACCAGGCCCGCCACAAAGGGCTGGATGTCCTCATGCTCAAGCGTGTAATTTAAATCGAGGGCGTTGCCGCCCAGCCTGCCCGACTTCTCCACCAGGTGTACCTTGAAGCCCTGTCCCGCCAGCGCCAGCGCCGCGGTCATGCCGCTCACACCGCCGCCGATGACCAGGCCCGTCTGGTCCACGGCAAAGGTGGTGCCGGTCAGCGGCGACAGCAACCTGGCCCGCGCGACGGACATCTTCATGAGCTGGGCCGCCTTATTGGTGGCCAGCTCGGGCTCGGCAGAGTGCACCCACGAGCACTGGTCCCGGATGTTGGCAAGCTCAAACAGATATGGATTCAGCCCGGCCTCCCTCAGCGTCTCGCGGAAGATCGGCTCGTGCGTGCGCGGCGTACAGGACGCGACCACCACGCGGTTGAGGCGGTGCTTGTGTATCATGTCCCGGATGCTGTTCAGGCTGGAATCGGCGCAGGTATACATGGTGTGCGTGGCAAAGACCACGCCCGGCTGCTCCGCAGCGATCTGCGCCACGCGCTCGACGTCCACCACCGAGGCGATGTTCTTGCCGCAGTGGCAGACGAACACGCCGATCCTGGGCTGCTCGTCGGTCACATCGTGCTCCTCCGGGTAGACGGGTTTGGTAATCAACGTGTTGCGCGCCTCCGCCAGCAGCTCCATCGACATCGAGGCGGCCGCGCTGGCCTGCGTCACGGTCTCCGGTATATCTTTGGGCTCCTGGAAGGCCCCCGCCACGAATACGCCGGGACGCGAGGTCTCCAAGGGCGACAGCCGGTCCGTGGAGCAGAACCCGTATTCGTTCAGATCGATGCCCAGGCGTGAGGCGGTCTCTCTGGCATCCTTGCCGGCCTGCATGCCAACCGAGAGCACGACCAGGTCGAACTCCTGCTGCTGCATTTCACCGTCATCGGCATAATATTGCAGGCGCAGGTCGCCGGTGCCGGGCACCTGCAGGACGCGCGACGGCATGCTCCGGATATAGCTGATATTTCCGCTGCCGGCGGCGCGCTCGTAATACTGGTCAAAGTCCTTGCCGTGAGCGCGTATGTCCATATAGAAGATCGAGCACTGCAATCCGGGCGTGTGGTCGGAGGCCACCAGCGCCTGCTTGGTGGAGACCATGCAGCACACCGAAGAGCAATAGCCGTTGCCGCACTTTTCGTCGCGCGACCCCACGCACTGTATCCAGGCGATGCGACGCGCCTCTTTGCCGTCGGAGCGGCGCACTACGTGTCCCTCGAAGGGGCCGGACGCCGACAGCATCCGCTCGAACTGCACGCTGGTCAGTACGTTGGCATAGCGCCCGAAGCCGAACTCTCCCTTCTTTTCGGCAGGGAATTCCTCGAAGCCGGGCGCCATTATGACCGAGCCCACCTCTAGCCTGACCTCGCGCTGGCCCATGTAATGGTCAATGGCGTTCTGCTCGCAGGCCCCCACGCACTCACGGCACTCGGAGCACAGCGCGCAGTTGAGACAGCGCTCGCTCTCGGCCAGCGCAGCCTCTTCACTCAGTCCGCCCTCTGTCTCGGCGAAATTGCCGCTCCTCCGCTCAACAGGTAAATAATCAGGCACAGCCCGCGCGCTCTTCTCCTTCTTTGAGATATCCGGCAGCAGGTCCTCGGGCAGCGGCCTGACCGTTTCTTCGAAGCGACCTGTTCGCATATCTTCATTTTTCAGGTAGCGGTCGATGGACTCGGCAGCCTTTTTGCCCGCGCCCACCGCCTGTATGATGGAGGCGGGTCCGGATACGCTGTCGCCTCCGGCGAACACGCCCGCGGCGGATGACTCGAACGTCACGGGATCGATCTTGAAGCAGCCGCGCTCGATGTCCAGACCGGCGGCATCGCTGAAATTTTTATCCAGCGCCTGCCCGATGGCGATGATGATATGGTCGGCCTGTATTGTCTTCAGTTCCTTTTCATCATAGGCCGGACAGAAACGCCCCTCCTGATCAAATACGCTGGCGCAGCGTTTCAGCTCGATACCGGCCACAGCTCCATCGCCAAGTATACGGCGAGGACCCCAGCCGTTGGTCACCTTGATGCCTTCCTCAAGCGTATCGGCGACCTCCTCCGGCAGGGCCGGCATCTCGTATCTCTGCTCCAGGGAGACCATCTCCACGCTGTCCGCGCCCAGGCGCAGCGCCGTGCGCGCAACGTCCACCGCCACGTTGCCGCCGCCGATCACAACCACTTTTCCGCTCACTTCAGGGGGATTACTCACATCGGCCGCCCGCCTGAGGAACTCCACGCCGTAATCGATGCCCGCCAGGTCCTCGCCCTCCACACCCAGCCTGCGGCTGACCTGGACGCCCACACCGATAAAGACCGCGTCATTGTCCTTCCTCAGCTTATCAAATACGATATCCTTGCCGATACGGCAATTGTATTTGAATGCAACACCTTTGCGGCGGATGAGCTCCACCTCGTAATCGAGTATATTCTTGGGCAGGCGGTAGCCTGGTATGCCCCAGCGCAGCATTCCGCCGGAGGCGGACGACGCCTCATAGATGGTGACGGCGTGGCCGAGGTCGGCCAGGTCGGCGGCAGCTGTCAGCCCGGCCGGTCCTGCGCCGATCACCGCCACCCTCTTCGCCCCTGCCGGGGGCGTCTTCTCATCAGGCAGCGGTATCTGGCCGGACTCCACCAGCTCCATCTCTTTGTCTGAAGCGAACTTTTTTAGCAGACGGATGGCGACAGGGTCGTCCAGTTTGCCGCGGGTACAGACCGCCTCGCAGGGATGGTTGCAGGCCCGCCCGCAGATGGCGGACAGCGGGTTCCGCTCCCGGATTAGATTGACCGCCTTTACGTACTCTTTCTTCTTGATCAGCTGGATGTAGCCCTGCACATTGATATTGGCCGGACAGGCCACCTTGCAGGGCGAGTGCCCGTTCTTCAAAATGCCGAAGATGTTGGGGGTAGCCTGCGCATAATGTTTGGCGATGGCCTTGCGCGTGCCCATCTCCCGGTCGAAGTGGTTGGGAACATCGACCGGACAGACATCGGTGCACTGCGCGCAGGCCGTGCACTTGTCCTCGTCCACGTAGCGCGGATAGCGCCTGACCGTGGCCGTGAAATTTCCCGGCTCGCCCTGCAGGCCGGTTAGCTCCGACAGCGTCAGTATCTCCACGTTGAGGTTGCGCGCGCATTCCACCAGCTTGGGCGATACGATGCAGGTGGCGCAATCGCCGGTGGGGAAGGTCTTGTCCAGGTGCGACATCATGCCGCCGATGGCGGCCGACCGCTCCACCATGTAAACCTTGAAGCCCGATCCGGCCAGGTCCAGCGCCGCCTGTATGCCGGCGATGCCCCCACCCTGCACCAGCACCGCGCCCGTCTTTTTCTTTATATCTTTTTCCATATTACGGTTACCTTTAAATTCTCAGTTGTCTGACATTCATCCTTTCGCGCTCAAGGACTGCAGCACTGCGTCCGGCGGGACCATCAGCCTGTTCAATCCGAGTTCCTCAGGCTTCAAATCGAGACACAATCCGAGTAGTTGAGTTATGTATACTATGGGCATTGCATAGCGCCTGCCGGACTCTTTCTGCATATCTTTCTGCCTGAGGTCGAGGCTGGCCTGGCACATGGGGCAGGCCACAGCTATGCAGTCTGCGCCGGCGGCGGCTGCCATGTCTATGATGGAACCAGATAATCGGACCACCATGTCGGTGCGGGTCAGGTTCAGGCCTCCCCCGCAGCAGTCCACCTTGCAGGGCCAGTCCACATCCTTCCCTCCCATGGCCTCCACCAGCCGGTCGAGAGAGGTCGGATTTTCAGCGTCGTCGAAGCCTGTTACATCGTGGGGACGTACCAGCAGGCACCCGTAATAGCTGGCAACCTTGAGCCCGTTGAGGGAGCACACCAGGCTACTCTTCAATTTCAGAATGCCTACATCCTCCAGCAGCACCTCGATCAAATGCCTCACGGCCACAGAGCCGTCGTAGGGACTCCCCACAGCATCGGCCACCTTCTTATGCATATCCGGCGAGGACGTCACCTCGTGATTGGCGGCCTTCATTCTGCTGTAACAGGCGGCGCAGGTCACCACCGTATCCAGACCCATCCCCTGCGCCAGCAGCAGGTTGGCGGAGGGCAATGACGCGGCCAGCACGCGGTCGGTCTGATGGGCGGCGGTCGCACCGCAGCAGGACCAGCCGTCGATCTCGATCAGCTCGATGCCCAGCGCGCGTGCCACGGCGGAGGCTGACTCGTGCATATCACGCGCCGTGGAGTGGGACGAGCATCCCGGATAATACGCGTACTTCATTTCGCTTTTCCCTTTGCCCCGGCGGTATTTTCAAATATGCGGCGCACGGCTTTTTTATCGGCGCCCGAGGGCGGAAGAATAGCCATCTTCCCCTTCCCCAGCATGGCGGGAAACTTCTCCGCATCATCCATGATCTTGCCGCTGCCCAGCTTGTATCCCGCGATCATGGACAGGTCGTAGGAGCGGCCGAAGATCTTCACATTCTGCAGGAACATGCGGTTGAAGAGCGGCTGGTTTCCCTTCGGCGCCTTTGTCCCCTTTGCGATCGACAGGCTGCGCAGGGCGTCGATGACGGCGGGAAAGTTGATCTGCATGGGACAGCGTCCGTAGCAGGTCTCGCAGGAGAGGCACATCCAGACCAGCTGACTGTTGAATAATTCGTCCCCGGCGCCCAGGTGCAGCCGCCTGATGATCTCCGAGGGCGCCGATCCGGCCGGTCCCGCCACAGGGCAGCCGGCCGAGCACTTCCTGCACTGGTAGCAGGCGTCAAGGCTGACGCCCGACATCTCCTCCACCAGCGGCTTGAGGCCGGTCGTCCGTTTGGTTTTCCCGATTACAATCGTCATATCAGTTCACCATTGCTAATATCTATTCGCCGGTCGATACGGTCAGCAGCTCCGTCTCGGTAAGAGCCGGGGCCTCCGACTTCTTGCCCAGGGCGGCAACCCTGACCGGGGCCACCTTGCGGTAAACCTCCGACGGCTTGAGCAATTGACCGTCCACCGTCAGCAGCTCTTCGACCCTGATGCCGAACAGCCGCTCGTTCTCCTGCAAATACGGCAAGATCAGCTCCCAGTCCTCGTCCGTCATGCGGTAGAAGCCGCAGCCGTTCAACTGCTGCCAGACGACCTGCTGGCGCGGATCGCGGATATAGATGGCGCCTCCCGAGGCCAGCGAAAAGAGGTTGCTGCCGGGATACGGTTCCCTAAGCGCCTGCAGGCGGCCTTCATCATCGAAAGCTACGCCGTTGAGTATGACGAAGCCGCCGCCGTTAAATACATCGCCGGCCATGAAGGACTCGCCCAGGAAATCGAGGCAGGTGCCGTTGATTACCACCCTGGGCCTGCCCACAGAGTTGATGAGGGGCCTGCCCGCCGCGTTGCCCATAACATAGACCGATCCGCCCTTGGCGCCGTACATGAATGTCTGCCCCACGTCGCCGTGTATGACCAGCTTGCCGCGCTTGATGATCTGTCCTACCTGGTCCTGGGCATTGCCGTGCACGTTTATGGTCAGGCCGTCGATGCCGGAGGCCAGGTAATCGCCGGAGCTGCCGTATACGTCGATGGTCACATCATCCGAGCCGGGGCCCAGGCCGCAGCCGATGAACCTCTGCCCGATGCAGTTGTAGCTGATAAAGTGCCGCCAGCCCTGGAGGTAGGCGTCCATCAGCAGGCTGGCATCGCTGCCCAGCCCTTCCGCAGCGAAGCCCTGCACGTTGATGACCAGTGTGCCCTCGCCGTTGCGGGGCGGCCTCAGCAGGCCGCGCGTATCATGGTCGATCAGGCGATACCCACCACCCTGGTCCTTCTCACCGTCAAGCCCGGGAAGGCCGTCGAAGACCTGCCGCAGCGCGCCGCGCACCAGGTACAGGACATGGTTGCGCTTTTTGGCGCCGGCAGAGTACCTGCGGTCGTTGAGCAGCGTGAGCGCTTCGATCGCCTGAGCAGTGTACCTGCGGTCGGCGGCGATCTCGACAATTGCAGACAGGGCGGAGCGGATATCATCGAACGACCACTGCCTCATGCCGCCGGACAGGTACGCGAAAACTGCCCCGGCGTCACCCTTTTCAAATAGCTGCAGAAGGCTATTTCTAATATTGCCGTCGGACGCCCTGACCGCGGCGGAGAAATCGCAGGATTCAGTCCCCGGCGGTAGGGGCACCGGGGCGCCGAACTTGTCCGTGCAGGAGATGCGCAGGCGGCCTTGCCCGTCCGGCTTGAGGTCGAAAATGAAGGCGCCGCCGTCGGTATGGCTGCCGCCCCTGGCGTTCCAGTAGCGGTCGGCCACCGGGCAGATGCGGCTGTCGTCCGCATGCAGGCTCTGCAGCGTGGCGTCGATGGCCTGCTTTTCCGAGGCTATCAGCCCCACCTGCACTTCACCGTCGCAGAAGGCGAAGACCTGCGGCCGCAGCATGGCGGTGTCCGTGATGCCCATCAACTGGAAGGCCCTGCTTTCCGGCAGCGAGCGCGCGATGATGAAGAACCAGGGCCCGTCAGGCGAGCCGTGGATATGCGCTGTCTGGATGGCCAGGTAAACAGCCTGCTTCTCAGGGGGAAGGCGGTCGAAATCGAGCTCCGAGGTGGGCGCCAGCGCCTCGATAATATATTCCAGAGGGTAGCCGTAGGTACGCTGCAGCAGGTCGAACATCAGTATGGAGGCCTCGGTATCGGTGAGGAACTGTGGATAGATATGCCGCTCGGCCAGGTATTCGCACACCGAGTGGTAGTTGGCGAAGTCGCCGTTGTGCACCAGCGCGGCGTTGATACCGCCGAAAGGATGGGCGCCGCCGGGATGCCAGACGCGGCCCTTG
>Ga0265297_10002173_pt1 | contig 41356 bp, 35 predicted proteins | sample Munlanlwell13791_FD_192502 | JGI IMG/M metagenome (GOLD analysis project Ga0265297, IMG submission 192502) | Leachate microbial communities from a municipal landfill in Southern Ontario, Canada - Leachate well 137-91 | ecosystem: Engineered > Solid waste > Landfill > Unclassified | place... | reverse complement strand
TCCTGGCCTGGTACACGCTGCGCTCAAAGATATTGCTATCCGGCCGGCTGAAATAAATATACTCGAATATGCAGCAGGCGCATTTCTTGAGCAGAGAAAGTTTAACAGACTCGATCTTATCCCCGCATATAAAAACGATCTCGCCGGGCTGGATATCCCGGACATATTGCGCGCCGACCAGGTCAAAGGCGCAGGTTTCGCTGGCCAGGACATAAGCCCCGTCCAGTTTACCCAGGCACAACGGACGGAATCCTAAAGGATCGCGGGCCCCGATCAAAACCTTATCCAGCATCAAAACCAAAGAATACGCGCCTTCCAACTGGCTAAGCGACCAGATGACCGTCTGTTTATAATCTGTTTCGTGGCTGTGGGCGATCAGGTGCGCGATGACCTCGGAATCCATAGTGGTCTGGAATAAGGCGCCCTTATTCTCCAAAATGCGGCGCAGGCTAAAGGCATTGGTAAGGTTGCCGTTGTGCGCTATAGCGATGTGCCCGGCCTTGGACCTGACATAAAACGGCTGGGCGTTCTTCAAGGTCGTGCTTCCAGTGGTCGAATAACGCACATGCCCTACAGCCAGGTCGCCTTTCAAACCGGAGATTATTTTCTCATCAAACACATCGCTGACCAGGCCTAAGGCCTTATGGATATGCGGCTTCTTACCGTTGCAGGAAACAATACCGGCTGACTCTTCGCCGCGGTGCTGCAGGGCGTAAAGCCCCAAATAAGTGATCTTTGCCGCTTCTTTATGTGGATAAATCCCGAAAATACCGCACATATTTATTACCTTTTCCTTTCCAGGCTAAAATAAAACAAAAAAGGCGTTTAGTGCCGACAATCCGGCCTGAAACGCCATTGTTTAAGTTAGTATATACCTTTTTTGCCATATGTCAACCTTTTTAAGACTGAGTGCAGAGTATCTTCTGGGTTAAAATATCCGCCATCAGGCGTATGCCTTTATCTTTAGCCTCATAAACCTTGATCACGCTCTGGTACTTGGAATACTCCGGGGCTGATCTAACGAACGAATTCGGCCAGGCCTTGATCAGCCCGGCGTTAAAGAAGGTGCCCTTCTCTTCCGGGAAGAGCGCCAGGTAAAATATCCTGGTCTCGATAAGGTCCTGGAAAAAATGCGTCCCGAAAGAAAGCTCGGGCACGCAGTTGGCCGTGGCAAAGGCGATCTCCCCCAATACTGCCATATTATTTATTTCGGAAAAACTCACCGGCACGCCCATAGACGGGGTAGTTGTCCCCCATCTGCCAGGGCCTAAAAGCATTACCGGCGTCTGGGCCTTGTCTTTGATCTGACGGTTGAGCTCGCCTATCGCCCTGGCAATGTCGTATTTCGCGGACAGCTCCAGCCTGCTGTAATTCGCCGGATCGATCAGAATGACCCTGCGGATATTCTGCGAAATGTTACCCCCCAAAAAATTACCTTTTGAAAAAAATATCGTCTTATCCCGCGCGATCCTCTTGGGGAACAGCGCCTTCTTCCCCAAGCCCATAGCCTGGATCGGCCGGCATTGCAGGAGATTGATCTTGAACGCGCCGCCTTTTTGGAAATTCACGGTGAATTCTATATCCACCGGATAGCCGTAATGCGCTTCCAGCGTTTTTAATATCTTATGCATTACCGTTTTAAAGGGGGTCCCGGAGAAAAGCTTGTCAAAGGTGATCAACCAGGCATCTTCCTCGATCCCCAGCTGGCGCATCTTCTCGGTAGTCTCATAATCCCTTGTCCCGGGCATCTCCAGATCGAACTTCGGGTCTTCCTTGAGCAATTCCCTTATGCTTATGGTCTGGAATTCATTCTTCTTTATGTTCAGCAGGTCCAGGTTATGCTGTGAAAAGGCCTGGGCAGCTTTCATATCCGCGTAAGGTTTAAGCAGCGGCTCGTCCAAAGAAGCGATGCGCGGATAATCGCCTTCCACCCGGTTTACCGCCCGGGTACCCAGGCCGACCACCAGCCTTAACATCCCGGCTTTGGGGTCTAATTCGTTCTTCCAGACAAATGTGTTATAAGAGATACCCACGCCGGCCATATCCGGGAAGAAATAATCCTTGTGATACGCCCCGGAAACCCGTTGCACCAGCAAGGCCATCTGCTCATCCATCCGGTCCAGTCCCCTTTGCTTGCGGTAAACCAAGGCGTCCTTGTTCATAGTCGAGGCGTAGATCCTGCGCACAGCTTCGACAAATTTGGCATACCTGGCTTCCGGGGTGCCCTGGTTGACCAGGAATATGCTTTCGTATTTTCCGGCGAAGATATTACCGAAACCGTCCTCCAATAAACTGGAGGAGCGCACAATGATCGGCGACTGGCCGAAATACTCGATCATCTGCTGGAACTGCTCTTTGATCTCTTCCGGGAAAGTTCCGCCCAGCATCTTCTCTTTTAACAGCTCGGCGGCCTTGAAATATCCATCCTCTGTCCTTTGCTCCATGCGCAGCTTCCACCAGCTGTTTTCCACGATATATGTGTAAAAGACATCCGAACCCACATAAAAGGAATCGTGCGGCTCAAAGAGTTTTTCCTCGGATAAAGACTTATCCCAGGAAAGAATGCTCCTGGCTACCAGCATGCCCACGGACTTGCCGCCGATGAAGCCGGTGCCGATCATCCGGGATTTGATGTTCAACAGGTCTTCCAGGGTGAGATTCTTCCTGGACAGTTCAAATGTCTTTTCCTCGCGGGCGATCATTATCCGGCATAACTGTTCCACCATCTTTTCTTTTTCCGGTTGTTCGCCGGACCTGCCGGAGAGCTCCTCGGCCTTCAGAAAAAGCCGGTCCCAGTAATCCAGGTTGCGTTTGGTGCTCTTTAAGCCTTTTTTGAATATATTTGAAAAAAGTTTGGCTGTATCCACGCTGTTGGCAATGGGAATAAAATTATCCTTGTTTTGGACATGAGGCAGGAACATTGTCGGCGAATATCGGTTCCAGACCTTCAAGGGATGCAGATAATAATTGCCCTGGTAATGGTAAAGGTCGATCAAAAGCTGGGTGGTCTCGCGGATACGGGCGACGGTCTTGAATGAATGCCGGTTGCGCAGAATGGAAAAATAGGCGATAGTGTTCAGTTCGTAAAGATACGGACAGGTTATCTTGAAGAAATTCCCGATCATCAGGTCGTTGGACCAGGCGGAGAGCAGGTCCGAAAGGCAGTCAAAGAGGTAAAACACGCCTTCGCCCTGTTCAGTAATGATATTGTTCAACTGCGTAGAGAAGGATTCAAACCCGGCGTAAGCGTCCAGCTTGAATACAGCCACGTCCTCTGTTGGATCCAAAAGTGGTTTATGATTGACAAAACGTATATAGACTATTTTTTTCTTATCTTGCCTGGCCCTGGCGATAAAAGGACGGACAAATTCCTCGTAATCGGCCACTGCGTCGATCTGCCAGACGACATTGTCGCCCAGCCGCAAGCCGTTTATCACCTTGTCTAATCCTTTAAGCCCGGTGCTTTCCATATCGCTCGCTCTTTTTTATACCGCGGGCAGGAAACTCTCGCCCATTAAATATTCGTCCATTGCCCTGGCGCATCTGCGTCCCTCGGAGACCGCCCAGACCACCAAAGACTGGCCCCTGCGCATATCCCCGGCTGAGAAGACCTTATCCACCGAAGTTTTATGGTCCGCTCCTGCCTTAACATTGCCCCTTTGGTCAAATTCCACTTTTAACTGCTCTAAAAGCCCGTTATGCTCGGGATGCAGGAAACCCGCGGCAATGACCACCAGATCAGCTTGAATAGTGAATTCCGAACCCGGGACCTCTTTCATCTGCCGGCAGCCTTTGGGATCTTTCTCAAAAACAACTTTCACGCATTCCAAAAACTTGACCCATCCGTTTTTACCGACGAACCTTTTGGTCAGAACAGACCAGTGCCTTTCTCCGCCTTCTTCATGGCTGGAGGTCGTTTTCAGGATCATCGGATAAACCGGCCAGGGCATATTCGCTGTGCGGCATTCCGGCGGCTGAGGCATGACCTCGATCTGGATCACGCAGGAAGCCCCCTGCCTGTTGGCAGTGCCCACGCAATCCGATCCGGTATCCCCTCCGCCGATAACCACTACGCTTTTACCCTTGGCGTCGATCAATTCCTGTCCGGTAATTTTCTCACCGGAAACCCGGCGGTTGGATTGCATCAGATAATCCATGGCAAAATAAACCCCTTTTAGATCCCGGCCTTCTATCTTCAGGTCGCGGGGAACGCGGCTTCCACCGCAAAGCGCCACTGCGTCGAATTTTTCCAAAAGCCTGGCGCAGGAATAATCCGTTCCCACATTAACACCGGGCCGGAATTCTATCCCCTCTTCTTCCCAGATCTTTATCCGGCGGTCAAGGATGTTCTTTTCCAGTTTAAAATCCGGGATGCCGTAACGCAGTATCCCGCCGATCCTGGCGTCGCGTTCAAACAAAGTAACGCTGTGCCCGGCGCGGTTCAACTGGTCGGCGCAGGCCATGCCTGACGGACCGGAACCGATAACCGCCGTTTTCTTGCCGGTGCGTTTTGCCGGAGGGCAAGCCTTGATCAAACCGTGCTTGAACCCATATTCCACGATACCCAGTTCGTTCTCCCGGACTGTCACCGGCTCGTTGTTTATCCCCAGGACGCAGGAATACTCGCACAAGGCCGGGCAGACCCTGCCGGTGATCTCCGGCAGGTTATTCGACGCGGAAAGCAGGTCCAGGGCCTTTTTCCACTGGTTGCGGAAAACAAGGTCGTTCCATTCCGGGATATAATTTCCCGCAGGACAGGCTGAATGGCAAAACGGCGTGCCGCAATCCATGCAGCGTGATGCCTGTTCGGCGGATTTTTTATCCGCCCGCAGGCTGGCCACGTGGCCGTAATCCTTTATCCTTTCGCATACAGGACGATACTGCGATGCCTCTCTTTTAACTTTCAGAAAACCTTTTGGGTCGCCCATATAACCGCTCCGTGGTATTATTTATCAGTCGATCTCTTGCGGATCATTGTTCTTTGCCGATTTACGCGCTTCCAATATCCTCTTGTATTCAAAAGGCATGACCTTGAGGAAATCCCCGGTCTCAGAGCTGAAATTATCCAACAGCCTCTTGGCCAGCGGGCTCTGCGTATATTGATAGTGGCTGTTCAAAAGCTTCTTTATGGTATGGATATCCTCCTGGTTGAGTTTTTCCAGGCCGGCCATATCGTAATTGCACCTGTCCTTGAACCTGCCCTCGCGGTCGTAAACATAGGCGATGCCTCCGGACATCCCGGCGGCGAAATTCCTTCCTGTCCGGCCCAGGACCAGCACCCTTCCGCCGGTCATGTATTCGCAGCCGTGGTCGCCCAGGCCTTCCACCACAGCACACAGCCCGGAATTGCGGATAGCGAAACGCTCGCCTGCCTTGCCGCGGATATACGCCTCTCCGGCAATAGCCCCGTAAAAAGCGGTATTGCCGATGATCATATTTTCCTGCGCGCTGAAGGTCACCTCATTGTCCGGATAAATGATCACCTTGCCGCCGGATATGCCTTTGCCGACGTAGTCGTTGGCCATGCCCTGCAGCTCGAAAGTCACTCCGTTGGCCAAGAACGCACCAAAGCTCTGTCCGGCGCAGCCCTTGAACTTGCAGCTGATCGTATTATCCGGCAATCCCTCTTCACCGAAATGCCTGCAGACCTCTCCGCTCAACATCGCGCCTACAGACCTGCGGGAATTCTTTATATCCAGCTCGATCTTCACCGGCTGTTTATTTTTGAACGCGGCCCTGGACATCCTGATCAGCTCCAGGTCCAGGACAGAGGAGATCCCGTGGTCCTGCGATATCGTATTCAACCTTTGCGTTTCTTTGGGGACCTGCGGCCTGTAGAGCACCCGGGAAAGGTCCAGTTTAGCGGCCTTCCAGGGAAGGATGGTTTTGTCCTCTTCCAGAAGATCGGTCCGGCCGATCATCTCATCGACCTTGCGCAGGCCTAATTCAGCCATGATCTGGCGTAATTCCTGGGCCACAAACCGGAAATAGTTCATGATGTATTCGGGCTTTCCGGCAAAATGCTTTTCCAGGAGTTCATCCTGGGTAGCCACGCCCAGAGAACAATTATTCAGGTTGCAGTGCCGTAACATCACGCAGCCCAGGGTCACCAGCACTGCCGAGGCAAACCCGTATTCCTCCGCGCCTAAAAGCGCGGCTATGGCCACGTCCCGGCCGGTGCGCATCTGCCCGTCTGTCTGCAGCCTTACCCTGCTGCGCAGATCGTTAAGGACCAGGGTCTGATGCGTCTCGGAAAGCCCCAATTCCCAGGGAAGCCCGGCGTGCTTGATCGAGCTCCACGGAGATGCCCCTGTGCCGCCGTCGCCTCCGGAAACCAGAATCATATCCGCGTGGCCTTTAGCTACGCCGGCGGCGACAGTCCCAACCCCGATCTCGGAAACCAGCTTTACGCTGATCCTGGCTCTGGGATTGACGTTCTTAAGGTCGAAGATCAATTGCGCCAGGTCTTCAATGGAATAAATATCGTGGTGCGGGGGCGGGGATATAAGAGTAACCCCGGGAGTGGTATACCTGGTCTTGGCAATGATCTCGCTGACCTTATGCCCCGGAAGTTGGCCGCCCTCTCCGGGTTTTGCGCCCTGGGAGATCTTGATCTGCAACTCATCTGCATTGATCAAATAATTCGTGGTAACTCCGAACCTGCCGGAAGCCACCTGCTTGACCGCGCTGCGGAAACTGTCGCCATTGGGTAAAGGAATAAATCTGGCAGGGTCTTCCCCGCCTTCTCCGGTATTCGACCTTCCGCCCAGCCTGTTCATGGCTAAAGCTATTGTCCGGTGCGTCTGTCCGCTGATCGAGCCGAAACTCATCGCGCCCACGGCAAACCTGCGGACAATGCTTTCCACCGGTTCCACTTCTTTTATGTCGATACCTTTGCCTGTTTTTCCGAGTTTGAACAGGCTTCGCAGGGTGGCCGGATTAACCGACTGGTTATTGATCAAAGCCGCGAAAGAATCATACTTATTCTGGTCATTGCTGCGCACAGCGTCCTGTAACGCGGCAATGCTGTCGGGATTCCAAAGATGGAACTCGCCGTCTTTTTTCCACTGGTATAATCCGCCGGCAGCCAGATTACGCTCATCAGCTCCTCTATGGTTGAAAGCCTGTTTGTGGCGCAGCAGTGTTTCTTTCGCGATAATATCCAGATCAGCTCCGCCGATCCGGGACACAGTCCCCCGGAAACTGCGTTCGATCACGCTCTTATCCAATCCCAAAGCCTCGAAGATCTGGGCTCCGCGGTAGCATTGCAAAGTGGAAATACCCATCTTGGAGAGGATCTTCAGAATGCCTTTGTTGATCGCCTTTACATAGTTATGCAGGTAATCATGGACATCGCCCCGGATGCCCTCTTCTTTGACGATATTCTCCACCACTTCATAGGCCAGGTAAGGATTAACGCAATCCGCGCCGAATCCGAAAAGCAGGGCAAAATGATGCACCTCTCTTGGCTCGGCGCTCTCGATAATGATCCCGATCTGGGTGCGCAGGGTTTTTTCCACCAGGAAATGATGCACAGTCGAGCAAGCCAACAGCGCCGGCAAAGCCGCGTGTTTCTTATCCACTCCCCTGTCGGTTAATATAATAAAGGTATAACCCTGTTTTATCGCTGATTCAGACTGGCGGCAGATCCTGTCCAGGCTCTTTGAAAAATCCCTGGGATGATCAGCCTCAAATAACAGAGAGATAGTCCTGGTTTTGAAAGAATTAAGTTCTATGCTGCGGATCTTTTCCAGCTCCTCGTTGCTCAACACCGGCTGTTTTACGAATAGCTTGTGGCAGTGCCTGGGGGATTCTTCCAGGATATTCTTCTCCGGCCCGAGATAAGTATGCAAGGACATAACCAGCTCTTCGCGGATCGGATCAATAGCCGGATTGGTCACCTGGGCAAAAAGCTGTTTGAAATAGCTGTAAAGAAGCTGGGGTTTCCGGGACAATACCGCGTGCGGGGTATCATTGCCCATTGATCCCACAGGCTCGGCTGCGTTTTCCATCATCGGCTTGATGATCGTCTTGATATCCTCGCGGGTATAGCCGAAGGCCTTTAACCTGCTGAACAGCTCAACCCATTCTTTACGGCCGGTTTTGGATTCAGGCAGATCGTCCAGGCTGCGCATATTATCCTGCACCCAGGCCTGATAAGGCTGTTTAGAAGAGATTATTTCCTTAAGTTCGCGGTCTTCAATGATCCTGCCCAACTCGGTATTCACAAAGAAGATCTTGCCCGGCTCAAGCCTTCCCGAAGAAAGTATGTCTTCAGGCTTGATGTCCAGGACGCCTACTTCCGAGGCCATAATAACCCGCTCGTCTTTAGTGATCAAATACCTGCAGGGACGCAAACCGTTGCGGTCGAGGATCGCTCCAACGCGTGTGCCGTCGGTAAAGGCGATGGCAGCCGGCCCATCCCAGGGTTCCATAAGGCAGCCGTGGTATTTGTAGAAGCTCCTTAATTTATCCCCCATTGCCTTGGATTGCTCCCAGGCCGAAGGGATAAGCATCATCATTGCCTGCGCCAGAGGCCTTCCGCTTAAAACCAGCAGCTCAAAGATATTATCCAGGTTCGAGGAATCGCTGCCTCCGGCAGCGATGACCGGCTTTATCTTTTTTATATCCTTGCCGAATAACCGCGACTTCAGCTGGCCTTCGCGGGCCTTCATCCAGTTAAGATTGCCGCGCAGGGTGTTTATTTCCCCGTTATGCGCCAGATAGCGGAAAGGCTGGGCCAGGTCCCAGGCAGGGAATGTGTTCGTCGAATAACGCGAATGCACCAGGCAGATTGCGCTTCTTAAGACCTCGTTTTTAAGGTCCGGGAAATAATTTTCCAATTGCTCGGGCATAAGCAGGCCTTTATAAGAAAAAACCCTGCTGGAAAGCCCGGTGATATAAAAGAACGATCCTTGTTCCAGGCCTGCCTCGCGGATCCGGCTCTCCGCCTGTTTGCGGATCACGTAAAGCTTGCGCTCGAAATAAAGGCTATCTTTAATCAGGTTCTCGTCTCCGAGAATAACCGGCTCTTCGCCTTTGCCGATAAATACCTGCTCGATAACCGGCTGGGTAAGTTTCGCTGTCCTGCCGATTTGGGCGTCATCCACCGGCACCTGCCGCCATCCCAAAAGACGCTGACCTTCTTTCTTGACTATAGCGGCGATGGTCTCTTTGCATAAAGCCCGCTCCCTGCTGTTCTTCGGCAGAAAAACCAGGCCTGTGGCATACTGGCCCGGCTGCGGCAGGTCGATCCTCAGTTTTACGCATTCCTCGAACAGGAAATCATGGGGCATCTGGATAAGTATGCCGGCCCCGTCCCCGGTCTGGGGGTCAGCTCCGGTAGCCCCGCGATGGGAAAGCCTGCGTAATACCTCCAGCCCCTGGCTGACGATATCATGGGATTTCTTCCCTTTTACGTGGCAGATGAACCCCACCCCGCAGGCATCGTGCTCGAACCTCGGGTCATAAAGCCCCTGTTCTTCTGGTAATCCGGCGCTGTTCATTATGCTACCTTCCATTTATCGGCGAGAATGCCTAATTTCCTTATCTTCACCCTGATGGTATTGCGGTTGATCCCCAGGATCCTGGCCGCTTTCATCTGATTGCCTTCAGTCCGTTCCAGGACCGATTCGATCAAAGGCTTTTCCACTGCTTCCAGAATAGCCTTATACAACAGGCCTTTCTTTTCGTCGTACAACGACCTTTCCAGCTCGATGATCTTATCCTCAATAGAAACCAACCCGCGGATATCTTCCTTTTCCATAACCTCCATAATCTCGCCTTGTTTGCGGATATAGATATTGGTATTGCCCAGTTTATTCAGCATCTCGGCGATGATCTCCTTTATCTTCGTTTCATTATCGGTAATGAATAGCCTGATCATTTTTTTAACCGGTTTATGCTTAAGTTTTAAGCATATGGTACTGAAAAATATCCTCATGGCCAGAAGGCCATGAGGACATCAAGTTATCTTATTTTATAAAAAGCATCTCCCTGTATTTCGGCAATACCCAGTTGTCGTCCGAAACCACGCGTTCCAGGGCGTCCACGTGCCTGCGGATATGCTCCATATACGGCTTGATCTTATCAAAGAAAAACTCGGCTTTTTTCTCCGCGGCCAGGCTCTCGGATTTATGCAGCATCTCGATCATTTCCCCGGTATTGTGGCGGACATAATAGATCATCGCCACAACATCCGACAGGTGGGACTTATGGTCATTGAAAGCCCGGGTATCCAGCTTAAGCCCGGTCTGTTTTTTCAACGCCACCAGCTTGGTCAGATTATCCGCCAGCATCTCCTCGTATTCCAGGGCCGGAGGCACCACGCTGGAATTAACCAGTTCGTTAAGGGCATTGACCTCGATCTCGATCAGTTTGCAATACATCTCCATCCAGATATGGTAGCGGGAAACCACTTCTTCCTTGGAAAGGACCTTATATTTCTCGAACAGCGCGATGTTCTCTTTCTTGATCAGCGCTTTCAGCGCTTCAGCGGTAGAGGCTATATTGGGAAGCTTCCTTTTCGTAGCCTCTTTAAGCCATTCTTCGGAATAGTTATTGCCTTCAAAACGGATATCCTTGGTTTCTTTGGCAACCTCCGATACTACCGAAAGGACCGCGGCGTTGAAATCCCGGGACTTGGAAGCGTCCTTGATCTTTTCCGCGACGTAATCAAGGGATTCGGCGATGATCGTGTTTACCACCATGATCGGAGTGGAAATGTTCTGCGAAGAGCCTACTGCCCGGAACTCGAACTTGTTGCCGGTAAAAGCAAAAGGCGAAGTGCGGTTGCGGTCAGTGGTATCTTTGTTGAATTGCGGGAGCTTTCCCACGCCCAGGTTGATCACGTCCGCCTTGGAGGCTGACGCCTTCACCCCTTTCTCCAGTTGATCGAGTATAGCGGTCAATTGTTCGCCCAGGAATACGCTGATGATCGCCGGAGGAGCTTCATTGGCCCCCAAACGGTGTTCATTACCTGAATGTGCGACGCTGGCACGCAGAAGATCGGAATGCTTGTGAACGGCCCGCAGGACCGCAACCAGAACAGCCAAAAACTGCAAGTTGGCTTCCGGGGTTTCTCCGGGGTTTAAAAGGTTGTTGCCGTTATTATCGGCCAAAGACCAGTTAAGGTGTTTTCCGCTTCCGTTGATCCCGGCGAACGGCTTCTCATGCAATAAACAGACCATATCGTGGCGGATGGCTACTTTCTTCAAGAGTTCCATAACCAGCTGATTATGGTCGGCGGCGAGGTTCGACTCCTCAAATATCGGGGCGAATTCATACTGATGCGGAGCAACTTCGTTATGCCGGGTCATCAGGGGTATGCCCAGCTTATACGCCTCCTGCGCGACCTCGAACATAAAATTAAGCACTCTTTCCTTGATCGACCCGAAATACTGGTCTTCCATCTGCTGGCCTTTGGGGGAAGCTGCGCCGATCAGGGTGCGGCCGGTCATGATCAAATCCGGGCGCAGATTATAATAATTTTTGTCGATCAGGAAATACTCCTGCTCCGGGCCGCAGGTAGAGAACACTTTTTTGGCGCCTTTGTGGCCGAAAAGCCGCAGCAGGTTGAGCGCGGCGCGGTTCAAGGCCTCATCGGATCGCAGAAGCGGAAGCTTTTTATCCAGTGCCTCTCCGTGATATGAAATAAAGATCGTCGGGATACACAGAGTCTTGCCTAATTTGCTTTCGGCTATGAACGCCGGGCTTGAAGGGTCCCAGGCGGTATAACCGCGGGCCTCAAAAGTGGAACGGACCCCGCCGGAAGGAAAACTGGAGGCGTCGGGTTCACCCTGGATCAATTTCGAACCGGAGAATTTCTCAATGACCTTCCCGGGTCCGGCAATGGATATGAAACTATCATGTTTTTCCGCAGTAAGGCCGGTCATCGGCTGGAACCAATGGGTATAGTAACTGGCGCCCTTGGCAATCGCCCAATTCATCATTGCCCCGGCGATTTCGTTAGCCTGTTCCTTGGTTATGACCTTGCCCTCAGAGATCCAGCGGTTGAACGCGCCGAAGGTTTCTTGGGAAATGGCCTTTTCCATTACACTTACGCTAAAAGTGTTCTCCCCGAAATATTCGGATACTTTCTTAGAAGACGCGTTATCCAATTTTACCGGCTTGATCCTTAACAACACTTCTTTACGAATTCCCATTTATCCCTCCGTTTAGATTTGTTCTGTGCTCAATAATTCGCGCGTATGACTTACGCCGTTCCCCCGCAGATTACGGTTCTGTAAACCATGGCCCAATAAAAAAAGGTGCCCATAAAGGTCAAAAATGACCAAAATGAACACCTCTGTTCAAATCTTGCGTGATTAATTTTGCACTACAATGTGCCTATAACTTGCTCACTGCATCTTCTGCTAATACAAGTAAGGCCCGGGGCCTTTTGGTAACCGTTTTTTTTCGCTTATTTTTCGTATTTACGGAATAGCCCGATTATCTGATCCGCGCTGGATGCGGACATAAATTCCTCCCGAAAAAGCCGGTCGTTCAACAGTTTGGAAAGGGTGGCTAAAAGCTTCAGGTAAACGTTCAGGTTATCCGGATTTGTCCCCATCAGAAAAACCAGATTGACCTCCTGCCCGTCCAATGATTGGAAATCGATACCGCCCCGGGAACGGCCGAAAGCCATAACCATTCCTTCTACGGATTTAGTCGGCGTATGAGGTATGGCGATACGGTTGCCTATTCCGGTAGAACCCAACTTTTCCCGCTCCATAATATGCTTGATGAAATCCTCATTGTCATTCACCTTTCCGGTAGCCGCCAGGACAGAGGCCAGTTCGCGGATAGCGCCTTCTTTTGTCGAAGACTTAAGGTCCATAATGCATGAATCGCTGCTTAAATACTCGGTCAATTTCATTTCATATCTCCTTATAAAAACTTTCCACGGCTGACGGGTCCTTCACGACTATAACCGAACAACCGGCCTTGCGCAAGATCCTCTCGCCTTCATCATAATATACATCAGTCCTTGAAGCCGGTTCCTTTATATCACCCATAACCAGTATGTCCGCGTTCAACTCCTTGGCCTTATTGGTCACTTCATCGCTGATCATCCCTTTTAACAGGATACCCTCGCATTTTACCGATTTAGTTTCCGACATCTTCTTGACCCTCTCCAGGAACACATTCCCCTGCTGCTCCAGGTCGCGTTCATATACCCTGGCCTCCACCTCCACAAATATCCTGCTTTTCAAAAGCTCATGCAGGACTTTCTCATCTACCACGTAAATAGCGGTTAATCCCGCATTAAGCACCTTGGCCAGAGCTATCGCGTATTTTGCGGTCATAACCGAACCCGGCCCGCCTGCCACGGAAACAACTATATTGGTTATCGCCATATCATTGCCTCATCTTTTCTTTTTTAATAAGTTTAAGCATTGAAAACGCCTCCCGGGATTCCTCGTCTAAACGATCGGATATGGATTTGAGCGTCTGGCGGTAATAAGGAAGATATATTTTCTCCAGGGCATTGACCTTGCGGATAGTCTTGCGCGCCTCTTCAGCCAAACGCAGCAAGGTGATCTTTTTTTCCGCCAGTAATGCCAGCAATTTCAGCACAGATTTGAACCTCTGGATCGCCTCATCCACGTAGATATTCACGTCATAAGAACTGTAATACGGCGGATTATCCTTAACATAAAGCTCGATCACCGGAACGCTCACCCCCATGATCCTGCGCTGAGAGATATCCAGGGAGGTCTTTACGTCGATAGCCAGGCTCAACTCCTCCAAGCGCGTCATGCCGGTACCGACCACCACTTTATCCAGGAGATCGTACGCCTGTTTTAACGCGTTATTCACGTCCTTCTGGCGCTGGTCAACGCTGTCGATGACGGCGGTAAGCTCCGACATCAATATCCTTCTTTTCTCATCCAGCAGGTCAAAGCCTTCCTCGGTGAGGGCAAGGGATTTCTTGGTCTTTAAAAGATTAGTCTTGGTAGCCGCCAGATCAACTTTCATTTCTCTTTTTATAGTGGTTCTTCACGTCCTCGGACTTGATGCGCACCAGTTCTTCCTCAGGCAAAAGGGAAAGGACATCCCAGCCCAGGTCAAGGCCGTCTTCGAGGGTGCGCCGCTCAAAATACCCCTGCGAAAGGAACCTTTTTTCGAATTCATCGCCGAACTTCATATATTGATGGTCCAGCGGGGTAAGCTCTTCTTCCCCGATGATCGAGGCCAGTGCGCGGATGTCTTTGACGTGCGCGTAAAAAGCGAAAAGCTGAGAAGCCAGCGAAGGATGGTCATCGCGGGTAAGCCCATTGCCTATATTATCTTTCATCAATCGGGATAATGAAGGAAGCCCGGCGACCGGCGGATAGATCCCCCGGCTGTGCAGCTCCCTTTCCAGGACGATCTGGCCCTCTGTAATATAACCGGTAAGATCGGGAATCGGATGGGTTATATCGTCATTGGGCATGGTCAATATAGGAAGCTGGGTTATCGAGCCGCTGGAGCCCTTGATCATTCCTGCGCGTTCATAAAGGCCGGCCAGATCGCTGTAAAGATAACCCGGGTATCCTTTTCTCGCCGGGATCTCACCTCGGATCGTGGACAATTCCCTTAACGCCTCGCAGTAATTAGACATATCGGTCATGATCACCAGGACATGCTTATTCTTTTCAAAGGCCAGGAATTCAGCGCAGGTCAGGGCAAACTTGGGGGTCAATAGGCGGGCGATCGAAGGGCTGTCCGCCAGGCTCAGAAATATAGCCACCCGGTCCAAAACGCCTGACTCCTCAAAACTCTTGATAAAGAAACGGGCGGTATCGTATTTTACGCCCATAGCCGCGAAGACTACGCAGAAATCCTCATCCTTGACCCTGGCCTGACGGGCGATCTGGGTGGCGATAAGGTCGTGCGGCAGGCCGCTGCCGGAGAATATCGGCAGTTTCTGCCCGCGGACCAGCGTATTCATTACATCGATCGAAGAGATCCCTGTTTCAATGATATTATTCGGATACTCGCGGGCAGTGGGGTTTATCGCCATGCCGTTGACATCCAGGGCATGTTCATATAGCGGTTTGGGCATGCCGTCCAGAGGGTTTCCCAGGCCGTCAAAAACCCGGCCTAACAGTTCTTCGGAAACTCCGACCTTAAGCGGCTCTTCCTTGAACCTTACCCTGCAGTTTGACAAAGATATCCCGCTGGTCCCACCCAGCACCTGGACCACGGCGTAGCCCTTGCCGACTTCCAGGGTCACCCCCAGCCGGTGTTTTCCATCCTTATCCACAACCTCCACCATCTCGTTATAACCGACGTTATGGATATTACGGATGATGAAAATAGGGCCGACCACCTCATCCAATCCCTTGTATTCCCTTAAGCTATGTTCGTTCATATATGCGCCTTTTTAGAAATCGAGTTCTCCGAGGGACTCGTCGATATTCGCCTTTAGCTGCGCGAACTTATCCAGTTCGTTCTCCGTATATTTCTGCTTCATCCGCAGCAGCTCTTCGTACACCGGGACCTGCCTCAATTCCTGGACATTGATCCCCTTTTTGATCAGCTCTTCGGACTTGCGGTAAAAATGCAGTATCGCGTTTAGCATCAGGAACTGTTTCCTGGCGGACGAAAAGGTGTCAACCGCGTCATAAGATACCTGCTGCAGGAAGGCATTGCGGAAGACAAAACAGACTTCCAGAACCAGCCTCTGGGCCTGCGGCAGCACATCCGGGCCGACCAGCTTTACCACCTGCTGCAAACGCTGCTCTCTCTGGAGCAGATCCATGATCGTGTATCTTAAAGAAAGCCATTCTTTATCTATGTTGGCATGCCACCAATCCTTGACGTCGTCGAGATATTCGGAATAACTGTCGATCCAGCTGATCGACGGATAATGCCTTGCGTTGGCCAGGTCGCGGTCCAGGGCCCAGAAACAACGGATGAACCTTTTGGTGTGCGAAGTTACCGGTTCTGAAAAATCCCCTCCCGGAGGGGAAACCGCGGCTATAATGGTAATGGACCCTTCTTTATCCTCGGCAGTCTTTATCTTTCCGGCGCGCTCGTAGAATTCCGCGAGGCGCGAAGGCAGGTATGCCGGGAACCCCTCTTCCAGAGGCATCTCTTCCAACCGGCCGGAAAGTTCCCTTAAGGCCTCGGCCCAGCGGGAAGTGGAATCCGCCATAAGCGCCACGTTATATCCCATATCCCTGTAATACTCCGCCAGGGTGATCCCGGTATATATTGAGGCCTCGCGGGCGGCCACAGGCATGTTCGAGGTGTTGGCGATGAAAATCGTCCGTTCCAGAAGCGGCCTTTGAGTGCGCGGGTCGATCAGCTTGGGAAAATGCAGAAGCACGTCGGTCATTTCATTGCCCCGTTCGCCGCAGCCGACATAGATCACTATATTGGCGTCGCTCCATTTAGCCAGCTGGTGCTGGATAACGGTCTTGCCTGTCCCGAACCCTCCGGGCACTGCCACACATCCGCCCTTTCCAATGGGAAATAAAGTATCAATAACCCTCTGCCCGGTGATCAATGGTTCGGAAATAGGCAGTCTTTCTTTGTACGGCCGGGGTTTTCTTACCGGCCAGCGCTGAAGCATGGAAATATCTTTTTCAACCCCGGCGTCAACAATAACAGCTATCTTATCCTCCAGGCAATATTCGCCTTCCGGGGCTATCCATTTTACCTGCCCCCCTGTATCAGGAGGAACCATTATCTTATGTTTGATCAAAAGCGTTTCCTGCACCAGGCCGAGAAGCTGCCCGCCTTTAAGTGTATCTCCGGCCTTAGCTGCGGGGAAAAACTGCCATTTTCTCTGTTTATCCAGCGGAGTCACGTGCACCCCGCGGCTTATATAAACCCCTTGTTTTTCTTTTATCAACTCCAGCGGCCTTTGAATGCCGTCGTAGATCGTTCCGATCAAACCCGGGCCGAGCTCCACGTAAAGAGGATAACCCTCCGTGTAAACAAAATCTCCGGCTTTTATGGATGTAGTATCTTCATAGACCTGAAGATAGGCGCGGTCTTCTTTAAGCCTGACTACCTCCCCGATCAAATGCTGCTCGCCGACCTCGACCATATCCAGCATCCTTAAAAAGGACACCTCTTCGATCTCGACGACCGGGCCGTTTACCCTGAATACCTTTCCCGCAACCTTAGCCAAAGGACACCTCTTTTAATAATTCCATGTAAACTTGATCATAGGACCGGGACAACCTTGCCGAAAACCGGTTGTCGAACATCACCCTTGCGTCCCGGGAATTAACGATCACGCCGATATCGGTAAAATCGCCTTTACAGGGCTTAATGCTCACGTTCTGCTTTAACGTATCTTTGCATATATTCTCTATCTTTCTGATAAAAACGTCGCTGACGATATTCTCGTCGCGGAAAGAATAAAAAAGATCCACCTTATCGCTTTCGATCACCCTTATCCCTTCAATGATCCATTTTTGCAGATAATCGGCATACGCCGGCTGCTCCCGGAACTTCTCCGCCAGCCCAGCCACAGATCCGAAGACAGACTGGACGAACCTGTTCTTACCTTCCAGGAGCAGGCGCTTCTTTTCCAGGTTCAAGGTGGAATTTATCCTTTCCCTGGACTTATCGATATCCTTATCCGCTTCCCTGCGTATATCATTCGCCTTTTTCTGCGCCTCGGCTTCAGCCTTTTTGATCATGCCGTCCTTCTCCCGAGAAGCCCTGTCCAGCAGGCCCTTAACCTCGTTCTCGGTGTCCTGCCTGATCTTGGCGCAGATCATATCCGCGTTCTCGCCATTAACCTGATCCAGGATTTTTTTATCCATAGTTATACGCCGATCCCCACCAGCTCTTTTAGCAATTCCCCGGCGCTCTTATGGGGTTTGATCTCGCCGCGGGATGGGATCTCCAACACCAAAGGTATGGGATCATGGGTAATATGCTGGGCTATCTCTTCCTTGACAAAAGACGCCGCCTTTTCGGTGATCAGGATGATCCCGACATCCCTGGTCGCCCGGGCAACGCTGAGAGCCTCAAGGGTATCCAACCTGGTGCTTACCTGCCTGGTCTGCACGCCGGCCAGTTTAAAGCCCAGCGAACTTTCCTTATCCGCGATGCAGAAAAAAGTCATTATATCTTGCCTAATATCATTATGGCGATGATCAAACCGTAAATGGCAATACCTTCGGCGAGGCCAACGTAGATAAGGGCCTTGCCCGCGACTTCCGGTTTTTCGCTCATCGCGCCCACAGCCGCGGCGCCTACATAAGCGACAGCCAATCCCGCGCCGATCGAACCTAACCCCGCGGCAATAGCTGCCGATAAGAACGCCCACCTGGCCACCGACGGATCGCCTGTAACCGCGCCTTCAGCCGCAAACACGCAATCAGCCGCAAAGAAAGTGACAACCAATAACAGCAATACCAACAAAAGAACCTTGACCTTTCCAGCCTTCATGTGACCTCCTTAATGAGCGGATGATTTACGGAGCGTTCAACTACGCTCTTTACGACGTAAATCATAGGCCTTGGGATTTACACCAAGGCCGTCCGCGAATTAATCCCGTAGCCTGCAAGATGATTTCGCAGAAATCACCGCCGCGTATAGGCGCAGGGATAATTTAAAAGTTGTTTTTATTAAGCCGCGTCATTCGTCAACGGCTTATAAACGTATTTGCCGCTTAAGAAAAACTTTGAAAAGAACTCGTAATAATTCAGCCTTAAAGACTGGATACTCACCACCAATCCCTCCAGGCAGATAACCAGAAGATTACCTAAAATTACCACTATCCAGGCGCCCAGGTCTCCGCCGGAGTTCCGGACGATCTTGGAGAGCTGGAATATCGCCACAAAAAGCCCGGCATGGGCTAAAGCGAACGCGCCGACACGGATGAACGAAACCGTGTTGGCCAGGTATCCCATAATTATCTCCAGGATATTGACCATACTTTCCATAAAGGATTCAAAGATGCCTTCTTTCTTCTTCTTAACAAAGAACTCTACCAAAGGATAAAGGAATAATGCCGTAAGCCCGCCAAAGATCAAAAACGAATAAACCGCCGGGATCCGGGCCTTGGCAAGGAACATTTTGCTGAACAACGCTATCGCCGACCAATATACGATGCCTCCGATAAGCCCGGCCTTGTCAAAAAGCGCTTTTAGATAATCCTTGTCCCGGAGCGAATTGACCACGTTTATAATTATGCCCAGGCTGATCATTGCCACTCCCAGCATAATGCTCAACCTGAATATCCCCGCCAGGTTATCCATAGGCTTCATCCACACAGAAGGGAAATCAAAACCAAAGACGCTTCCATAGAGGAACCCGAATAACGCCGAGCTTATTCCGCAGTACCTGATCAACGCCCCGGCCTGGCGGATCTTATCTTTTTTGCTGCGGGCCAGGAATAAACCCGCTAAAACCAGCAGCAAACCATGCCCCAGGTCGCCGAACATCCCGCCGAACATAAGCAGGAAGCTTATCGCCACGAATATAGTGGGATCGATAGTCCCGTAACGAGGCAGGCCGTAAGCCTCGATCAACAGCTCAAAAGGCCTGACCAGCGAATTATGCGCCAGCCGGACAGGGATATCTTCTTTATCCACCCCTGTCTGTTCGGGCTTTTTCGTCTCCACGTAAGAGACATCCGCGATGCACTTTATCGCGCTGACCACTTTTTCCTTGTCCTGGCCGGGGATCCAGCCGGAAAACAAAATGGTCTTATCCGTGGAACAAGAATATTTTCTGGCTTCCAGAATAGAATTCTTCAGCGTAACGAACGAATTGACCCGGGACAGCTCCTGCTGATATGTCCGGGCCAGGGCAGTTATCTTCTCCTGCGCCTCTTTTATGCCCCTGCGGTATTCCTCGGCCTTGCGGCCAAGGTCATCCTGCGCCTGCCGCGAAAGATACGCCGATTCCCTGGTATATTCTATCTCCTGCCAGGAGACATCCCGCAATACCTGCTCCAGCGAAGCCCGGTCCCTCCTTAAAGCAATGACCAAGGTCAAGACATTAACCCCTTCTTTCTGGAAAGGGTAGATCACGTGCGGGATATCTTTTAGACTGCGTTCCAGGACCACAAGGTTCTTCTCCTGGATCCTGCCGGTGGAAATCTCCAGGAACGTGTGAACCGATTTGCTCTTTACCGGGAAATTACGGTAATCTTTCAACTGGCCGAGTATGGACTGGTTGGTTTCCAGGGCCTGCTCAACCTCCGCTTTATTCGCCAGGACCGGAGATACCTGGTTATCTATCTTATCAAGGAGCTGGCTGCAGCCGGCATAGGAAAAGTCCGTGAAATCACCGGCAGTGGCAAACCTCTGATCCAGGAGCAATTTCCTGGACAGGGTTGTAACCCGGACCTTCATTTTTTCCAAATCCTGGCTTTCCTTATCGATCTGAAAAATAGAAAGCCCGTTTAGCCTGCTTTCAATACTCCTTATATCGACCGGATGAAAGATACCCATTTTGATAAGGCGGTCAGCCACGCCTTCAGCCTGATCTTTAAGGACAATAAAGCTCAACAACTCCATTGAAGATCTGGTTATCATATGTTCAACACCCCGGCGATCTCCTGTTTATTCCAGCCATATGACTTGGCATTAAGCAAAGAAATGATATTCCTGGTCTCCCGGTGCTTCAGGATCAAATAACCCAATATCGTGCCGATGGTGAAAGGAAACCCGGACAGGGCTTTTCTGACCTCGCGCAAGAGGATCTCATAAAGGAAATTCTCGATAAAAACAATGTTCGCCTCAACCATACCCTTGATCCCGGCATAAGGCCCCAGGGCGATGCTTTCCACCACCTTGGTCAGGCCGTCCGTGGTATAGGACTTCCTCACCGTGTCCTTATTCACCCAGGCGCCTCCGGGAACGATCCAGTCGAGCATCTGGCCGATCGAAAGCGAATAATACTTCCGGAAACGGATCAGGCTGTTGATGTTCTCTATATCTACCGCCACGCCCAGGACCTTATGGGCCACGTTCTTGTCAACGGTCGAGAATCCTTCGATGCAATCAAAGAGCCTTTGATAATAATCCACGTCCAGCCCGGCCTCAAGGTAGAATACAGATCTTTTTTCCTTGTAGGCGTCCTTTGCTTTCAGCAGAGCGGCCTTATAAGGCGTATGGTCAAGCAACAGGATCACTTCCTCGATGCTCTCGGAGCCGGTTATCTTCGGGAAATCTATGTCAAAACTGATCTTAGGCGCTATAAGATAATCCTTGATATCCAGGGGGAGTTTATTATGCCAGATCCTTAAAGCTACCTTGATCTCTTCCAATTCATAACGCTGGCGCATCAAAGAAACGAATTCTTTTTCCAAGCCGGAAGACAGCGACGACTGCACCTTGGCGTAAAGCCCCAGGTCATATTTCAGGAACTCGCGTTCGAGTTTCTCCGGGTCGACGTTATCCGCCTGCAGGCCCGCTATAACGCCCTTATAAACGGTCTTTTTCAGGCCTTCAATTACCTCATAAATATCCTTAGCCTCGGCCAAAGCCGCGAATGCTTCCGGCTGGATCAGATAAGAAAGCATTGCCCTGACCTTGGCGTTGACAAAAGAATATTTGGCGAGTTGGCGCATAAATTATCCGACGATCCGCCGGAACAGCCTTTCGGCTATAGCGGGAATATCTTTGCTTCTGGCTTCTATCTTGCCGGAGATCTGTTCACGGGTCTGCCCCAAGGCCTTCTCTTTTTCAGCGATGAAAACCTTGTATGCCTCTTCCTTTCTCCCCTTGGCGGAAATATCCGCCTGGCTGATGGCATCTTTGATGACCTTACGGGATTCATCCGCGGCCTGCGCGATCATTGATTTGCCCTCGCTATCCGCCTTCTCTATCCTCTTACGGGCAAGCTCTTCTTCCTGCAGTATCCTGTCCACGATCTCTTTCATGGCCTTTTCTCCGGCTTCTCCTGTAATTGTGCATATAATATTCAATTATTATATATCCATGCCAAACCAGTGTCCAGAGAAATATAGGGGCGGTTCTCAAAACAAAGCGAAAGTTTCCCTGCAAACCACCCCTATTATTTATCCTATAGCTATAGAACCGCGCTCTTCGGTGCGCACGCGGATACACTCCTTAAGATCAAGGATAAAGATCTTGCCATCGCCGGTTTCCCCGGTCTTAGCCCCGCCAATGATCGCCTTTATTGTAGGTTCAACATAATTATCGTTCACCGCGATCTCCATCCTGATCTTTTTAAGGAGATTCCCGGTTTCTTTAGCGCCCCGATAAACCTCGGCTATGCCTTTTTGCCGGCCGTGGCCCAACACCTCGCTTACCGTGATCAGGTTCACCTCGGACTTATAAAGCTCTTCCTTGACTTCTTCCAGTTTGTCCGGCTGAATTATCGCTATGATCAATTTCATTATTTAACCTCGCTTTCTTTGTCTAAAGTAAAATTATTATTCCAATACCGTATATGCCTTCTCGTGGTGCTGAGTCAGGTCAAGGCCTATTCCTTCGGCTTTTTCACTCACTCTGACCTTGATTACCGCGTCCACTATTTTATAGATCACGAACATGGCAACGCCTGAATAGGCCAACGTCACCGCTACCGCGTAAAACTGCACAAGCAACTGATGCGGGTTGCCGAAAAATAATCCATCCGCGCCTGCGGGATTAACCGCCTTTGAGGCGAATAAACCGGTTGCCAAAGCTCCCCATATACCGCCGACGCAATGAACGCCGAAGGCATCCAGAGAATCATCATAACCAAACTTCGGCTTTATAACGGTTACCGCGATGAAACAAAACACGCTCGCCAGGAAACCGATTATTATAGCCGGGACCACGCTGACAAAACCCGCGGCAGGCGTGACCGCCACCAATCCTGCTACCGCTCCCGAGCATACCCCGAAGATCGTAGGTTTGCCGTTGCGTAACCACTCTATAACAGCCCAGCTAAGGCCCGCTGCCGCAGCCGCTGTATTAGTTACCACGAAGGCGTTCACGGCAATGCCATTGGCAGCCAAAGCGCTTCCGGCGTTAAACCCGAACCAGCCGAACCATAACAGCGCTGTGCCTAATGCCACAAAAGGCATATTATGCGGGGCGGGGATATTCTTATCCAGGTTTTTCCTTTTCCCGATAAGCGATGCCAGGACCAAAGCGGCTATACCGGCATTGATATGCACGACAGTGCCTCCGGCAAAATCCAGCGCGCCCAGACCCCTTAACCACCCCCCGATTCCCCATATCCAGTGGCAGACCGGGTTGTAAACAAATAAAGCCCAGATCAGGATAATGCTTAAGAATGCGGAAAATTTCATCCGTTCGGCGAACGCGCCGATAATCAATGCCGGAGTAATGATCGCAAACATCGCCTGGAATATCATAAATGCCTGATGCGGGATAGTGGCCGCGTAATCAGGGTAAGGGGACAGTCCTACTCCGTTCAACCCCAGCCATCCCACCCCGCCCCAAAACCCTTTACCCGGGGCAAATGAAAGGCTGTAACCGCAGATCACCCATTCCACGCTTATCAGGCAAAGTATAAAAAAGCATTGCATAAGTACGCTCAAGACATTCTTTTTCCTGACCATACCGCCGTAAAAAAATGCCAGCCCCGGAATCATTAACATTACCAGCGCCGATGAGATCAACACCCATGCCGTATCGCCTGCATTCATCATCGCACCTCTCAAATTTTTCCGCTTAAAGCGGATAAATTTGACCTCGAGCCTGCCATAAGCCCCGCTTCTAGCAGGCGAGAGGCCTTTCCCCTATAAAGCTCTCTTGCCTTTTTCCCCTGTCCTGATCCTGATTATTTCCACTATATTTGAAACAAAGATCTTGCCGTCGCCGATCTGCCCGGTCCTTGCCGCATCCAGGATAGCCGCGGTTATCGGCCTCACATCCCGGTCATCGGCAATGATCTCAATCTTGGTCTTAGGCAGTATCCCGACCGCAAATTCCTCCCCCTGCAGTTTCTGCACCGTGCCCCTTTGCTTGCCGTGTCCGTCCACCTGGGTTATGGTAACCCCGCTGCAGCGCACCCCTTCCAAGGCCTTGCGCACAGCCCCTACTTTCTCCGAACGGATTATCGCCTCGATCTTTTTCATAGCCTGCCTCCCCTTACAATTGTTTAACCAATTGATTATGGGATGCCTAAAAAAAAGCATCCCGGTGCCCGTAACAATATCTATGCGCGTTCTAATTCAAATACCCAATTTTTCTCTTAAGATCTTGGCGTACAGCTTGTTTATCCGGCCGGTCTTCAGCCATCTTTCCAGGGTTGTTACCTGTATATCGATCTTCCGGGAAATGTCGTATAATGTATACTCGTTCTCCTGTTTAAAAACCCTGAGCTTATCGATCAATTCCTTATCCAGCATTTATATCGCGCCTTCGCCTTTCTCGCCGGTGCGGATGCGCACAGCATTATCAACGGGATAAATAAATATCTTCCCGTCACCGATCTCGCCGGTCCTGGCATTATCAGTTATGGTCTTAATGACCTTCTCGACATCGGCATCTTTGACCACGGCCTCGATCTTTATCTTTGGCAGGAAATTCACTTTATACTCTCTGCCCCTGAATTGCTCTACCAGTCCTTTCTGCCGGCCGTGCCCTTCAATACGGGTGATCATCATCCCGGGGCACCCGATCCTTTCCAGGGCCTCGACCATATCATCCAGTTTTTCCACGCGGATCACAGCTTCTATCTTTTTCATTTTTCCCTCCAGAGGCATCCCGCGGAGTTTCTCCGCGGGATGCGGCTGTTAAAATATCGTCTAATTGTTATAGTTATAGAAGTTAGGATAAGCGGGAGTCCCGTGCTCTATTATATCCAGCCCTTTTAGTTCCTCTTCCGGGGAAACCCGAACACCGAACTTCTTATCCATTATTTTGAATACCACGAATCCCAGCCCGAATGCCCAGGCAGCGCACACTACCGCACCGATCACCTGAGCCAACAGCTGTCCGGATCCTCCTCCATAGAATAACCCTTTCACCAAGGGCTCACTAGTAGTGCCCAAACCATAGGTACCGTCGGCAAAAAGCCCGACAGCGATAAGACCCCATATGCCATTGATACCGTGAACACTGACCGCGCCCACCGGATCGTCAACGCCCCGGGCTTCCCAGAAATAAACGCTCCCGACAACCAGCGCTCCGGCGATCGCGCCGATCACCACCGCTGCCCATGCCTCAACCCAGGCGCAGGGAGCGGTTATGGCAACAAGGCCCGCCAAACAACCGTTCAACATCATGCCTACGTCCCATTTCTTTGTTTTGGCAAAAACCAGCAGAATAGCCACTGCCGCGCCTGCTGCCGCAGCCAGGTTTGTATTCACGGCGATAACGGCGATCCTTAATTGATGCGCCGAGAACGTCGAACCGGGGTTGAACCCGAACCAGCCAAACCATAGAATGAACGTACCTAATGCCGCCAGCGTAATGCTGTGGCCGGGAATAGCCCTGGGTTTTCCGTCCTTGGCAAATTTCCCGAATCTCGGCCCTAAGACAATAGCTCCTGCCAACCCTACAAAACCGCCGATAGTATGCACTACTCCCGAACCCGCGAAATCAACATGCCCTATGCCAAAAGGCAGTTGCGACAACCATCCGCCGCCCCAGACCCAGTGGCCATATATAGGATAGATCAGAGCGGTTACGGCAAGGCTGTAGATAAAATACGCTTTGAATTTAAGGCGCTCGGCAATTGCCCCGGACACGATCGTCGCTGCCGTTCCCGCGAAAACCAGCTGCCAGAAAAACATTAAGTACTTTCCGACATCATAACTCTCGCCGTGAAGGAACCAGCCGGATATTCCCACCAGCCCGTGGTAATCGGTACCCATCATAAGGGCGAACCCAAAAGCCATGAAAATCAGCGAAGCGACGGTGAAATCAATAACATTCTTAGCCATAAGGTTCGTGGCATTCTTAGCCCGGCAAAAACCCGCTTCAACCATGGCAAAACCGGCCTGCATAAAGAAAACCAGGAAACCGCAGACCAAGACCCAGACATAATCCACCGGGGCCATCGGATTTGCGGCAAGCGTTTCAGCCCCCGAAGGGTCCTGGGCAAAGGCCAGAGTAGCTGCCCCCACCACCGCTGTCATCATTAATAATATTCGTTTTAACATCGCAACCTACCTCCTTATTTAGAACGCGTATGCCGCTACAACCCCCGTATAGAATCTTTTCTTCTGATCCCCGTATTCCTCCGCCTTCAGATCGCCCAGAGGTATGGAATAATTGATATTCGGCATCACCGAGAGGTTCTTGGTCAACTGGGTCTTGAAACCAACGGTCATTCCTATATCCGCGCCTTTGCCTGCCATAAAGAGCTTGTGGTTATAGCCGTAGTGCCCGGACAACTCCAGGCTTGACGGAACGCCTTTCAACTCAACCGGTATGCTTTTGGCCAGATTTAATACCGTGTAAGTGCCGAACCCGCCGCCATCATCTTCGCTGCCGTAGTCGCGGTAAAAGAACAATGACGGGCTAAGAAAAACTTCAGGGAGACTAACCCCGGTGTACCACTCGCGGCTGAAAGTGTCGGTATCCACAAAATCATAATATGTGTGGCCGATGGAAAGCCCGATATCCCCCAATGTATAGGTATAATCCAGGATATAATCATTCTCCTCGGATTTCAGGTTATCCTGGTTTTGGGTATCATGGCTAGACCAGACCTTCCCGGTCAGTTTTCCATACTTGGTATCAGGGGTAGAAATATAATAACCGGGTTGAAGGACATTATCCCGGTCCAGGACAAACCCCCTCCAGACATATTGCGTATAATAAGAAAGATCGCCTCCGGCGCTGAACCCCGAATCGGTGAACCATCCTTCACCGGCGAACGCAGCCGGGCTGCAGAACAAACCCAAAACAAGAGCTATGAACCCTGCGGTTATCTTTTTCATCTTGCCCCTTTCCTCTAAATAAACAAGGCGCCTTAAGGCCCAACCCTGGGCCTAAGACGCCTATGTCTAAAGCTTTAAAACAAAAAAAGACGTTTCTTTTCAGAAAGCGCCTTTGGTTTGATCACACAGCTATGTGTTTACTGCTTAACTACATCTATACAAGTAACAAACCAATACTTCTGGTAACTAAAATCTGTCTGTATGTTTACGGCATTTTTCGCGGATCACTTTGGTCATTTTAATGACCATAACGTGCGATATGCCCAGGTTCTCGCCGATCTCCCTCAAGGTTAATCCCTCGGCGAGAAAAGGCAAAAGCTTCTTCTCCCGTTCAGTCAAGCCGTTATTCATTATAGTATCAGCCAGCAGCTTATCGTTAAGCTCATCGCGGAAGTTTTCCGCGGTTCCATCCTTCAGATACAACCCCGGCTGCAATTCTTCTCCTTTTTCGCCTGCGAGGACAAAATCCAGGCTCAAAGGGCAGATCTTATCGCCGGCTTTACGGATATGGTTCCTCAGATAAAAATAACAACCCTGCAATATATAGCTGTCGGTCTTATCCACAAGCTTGCCGGAGTTGAATTCAAGCCATAGATGCAGCAGGGCCTCCTGAAAAAGATCGTCATGATCCGCGCAGGAAAGATAGCTGTTCAGTTTATAGGTTATGCCCTTTAATTTCGGGGTAAGCCTTTTTAAGAGTTTATCGTAAGCGTCCATTTTTATTTCCGGTATTTGTTGGTGATCGGCATTCGCCGGTCCTTACCGAAGGCCCGTGGCGTTATCTTAACCCCCGGAGGCGACTGCCGCCTTTTATATTCGCTTTTATCCACCAGCTCCAGCACCTTTTTCGCGGTTTCCCGGTCACAGCCTTTAGAAACGATATCCTTAAGATCCCGGTCTTCTTCCACATAAGCCTTCAGGATCGGATCCAGCTTTTCATACTCCGGTAAAGAATCCGAATCCTTCTGATCCATGCGCAGCTCCGCTGTAGGGGCTTTACTGATGACCCTCTCCGGGATGACCGCTTCCTGGGAATTGCGGTATTTGACCAATTCATAAACCATCGTCTTTGGCACATCTTTGATCAACGCCAATCCTCCGGCCATATCCCCGTAAAGCGTGGCGTATCCTGTGCTCATCTCGGATTTATTACCCGTGGTCAGGACCAGCCAGCCGAATTTATTGGAAAAAGCCATAAGGATATTCCCTCTTATCCTGGCCTGGAGGTTCTCCTCGGCAATATTCTTGGGCAGGCCGGTAAAATATGGCTCAAAGAGCAATAAATACATCTTATATATCTGTTCGATTGAAATACTTTTAAACTCGATCCGCAGGTTCTGCGCGAGTTGCCGGGCGTCCTCATCGGAATCCCGGGAAGAATAACGCGACGGCATGAATATGCCGATAACCTTGTTATGGCCCAGCGCATCCGCGGCTATAGCGGCGACCAGGCTGGAATCAATGCCTCCGCTTAATCCGATAACCGCCTCTTTAAATCCGTTCTTAGCGGCATAATCCCGTAACCCAAGGACCAAGGCCTGATAAACCTCGGCTGTTTGCGGCAATTCCTTAATTTCCCTTTTAAATAATTCAGTCTTCTCTACAGCGACAGGCCGGGACGGAAGCTTAATGGTTTTGGCCCCGAGCTTACCTTTCTCCGGGACCTTAAGGTCGGTGATCAGCAGGTCTTCGGTAAATGCCTCCGCCTTATTTATCAACCTGCCCTGCTTATCCAGGGCCATGCTCTGTCCGTCAAAAACCAGCTCATCCTGGCCACCGACCATGTTCGCGTAAACAATGGCCGTTTTATTCGCCTTGGCCTGCCTGGACAGAATATCCTGCCTGACCCTGCTTTTGCCGATGTGATAAGGCGAGGCATTTATATTCAGGATAAGCCCGGCTTTCCTGGCTGCCTGGGCATGAGCCGGGCCGTTGAGATCCCAGATATCTTCGCAGATATTCACCCCGAAAACCGCATTACCCAGGCTGAAGACTACAGGCTCGCTACCGGGAGTGAAGTAACGTTTTTCATCGAACACCCCGTAATTAGGCAAAAGCATCTTATGATACACGCCCTGGACTTTGCCTTCGCAGATCACTGCCGCGGCGTTATAAATATCCTTGCCCCTGCAGTCCACAAATCCCACCACCGCTATTGCCCCGGAAAGCGATTTGGCGAGTGAGTTCAGGCAATCCAGATTATCCAGGATAAACTTTGGCTTAAGCAACAGGTCTTCCGGAGGATAACCGGTAAGCGCCAGTTCCGGAAACAAAACGATATCCGCCTGGGAAAGCCCGGCTCCGCGGAACGCCTCTTTGATCTTTACGGCATTGCCTTCCAGATCACCTACTGTGCAATTTATCTGCCCTACAGCCACGCGTATTATGCGTTCTTTCATCTTAAAACCCCTTTTTGGCGGTTCCTAAAAAAAAATCCCGAACCGTGCCGTCAAACGACACAGTCCAGGACATCATTATCCTTGGTATTCCGTCTATGGAATCTTTCGCCTTAGCGCGAAAAAAAATGCCTTCGTGTGATCGCTCACAGAAGACATCATTGTCTTTCTAATGCACTATTGAGTACACAATAAGTGTACCACAATATCTTATTTTGTCAAGTGAAAAGGGATTATAACCCTTTTTTAAACCTTTCTTCAGCCCTGTTGAACGCGTCCAAGGCGGCAGGGAACGGAGAAAGCGTCCGGTGAACCACCCCCTGAAGCACAGACACCGCCACCCCGTAATTGGTGATCGCCACGCCCGCTTCTTTGGACTTTTCGATCCGGAAAAGCATTTCCCTGCGGGTGATCATGCATCCTCCGCAATGGATAACCAGCTTATATTCCTGCAGGTTCTCGGGATAATCCCTGCCAGAGTAAACATCGATCTGGATATCCCCTCCTATATACTGGCGCAGCCAGCGGGGGATCTTCACCCTGCCTATATCGTCCTCAATGGCGTGATGGCTGCAGGCCTCGGCGATGAGGATTTTGTCCTTAGGTTTTAAAGAATTAATAGCCGCCGCCCCTTTAGCCGCCTCAATCAGATCGCCTTTGTAACGCGAGAAAAGTATGGAAAACGTAGTGCACTTTACTTCCTTGGGCGTATCCGCGACCATCTTCAGGACCACCTGTGAATCGCAGACCACGATATCCGGCGGTTCCTTTAACTTGCGCAGGAGATGCCCGTATTCCCTTTCTTTGACCACCAGGGTCGCGGCGTCATTATCCAACGCGTCGCGGATAGTCTGAACCTGGGGAAGGATCAACCTGCCTTTAGGCGCCTGCAGGTCAATAGGGACTATCATCACCGCCAACCCCCCTGCGGGCAGCAGGTCCGCAATCAAAGGCGGAGGATTCAGGAACTCATCCGGGCAGACATCGAGTACTTCTTTTTTTAAGGCATTAACATATTTATCCCGGTTGGGCCAGTCAACACTCGAGCAACAGATAACCCGTTCAGCTTTTTCTTTTATCTTATTGATGAATTCCGCTGTTGGGGCTTTCAGATCTATTTTATTTATAACTGTAATAAACGGCGTCTGCCGCTTTACAGCCTCTTCCAGCACTTGGCCCTCGTAACTGCCCCAGTTATCAGCCTCGGTCAAAAGAACAATCACATCCGCGCGGTCAAAGATCTTGCGCGTCTTTTTCATCCTGGCCTCGGATAGAACAGACCGGTCATCCAGGCCTGCGGTATCCAGAAAAACCACCGGTCCTATAGGCATAAGCTCCATAGGCTTTTCCACCACATCCGTGGTTGTCCCGGCTACAGGCGAGGTAATAGCCACGTCCTGGCCCGCCGCCATATTCAGAAAACTGGATTTACCGACATTGGTCCTGCCGAAAATACCTATATGCAATCTCAGCGATTTAGGGGTTTTTTTCATTTGCCTGGTATCCTAAGGAAATAAGGTTATACGGGTCAAAGACCCTTTCGATCAATTCTTTGCCCAGTTTTTCGGCCAGAAATCCCCTGAGGTCCTTTACCCCTGAACCGAAAAACTCTTTAAGTAGGGCTTCGGCTTTTTCATAACCGATATGCGGGATAAGCACTGTGATTATGGCCGGGCTGCGGTCAAAATATTCGCGGCATTTTTCCGCATTCGCCTTTATCGCCGATATATGGCCGCCGAATATCTTGCTGCTTTCGCTCAAAATATCCAACGATTCCAGAATAGCGTCCGCCAGAAGCGGCATAAACTCATTTATCTGCAGGCTTGAGCGGGAACAGCATTCGGTGATTATCAGGTCATTGGCAATGACCTTAACAGCGACCTGAATGACCATTTCCAGCATGACCGGATTGATCTTGCCGGGCATAACCGATGAGCCGGCCTGTGATCCGGGCAACTCGATCTCCTGGAGCAGATTTAAAAGCCGCAGGTCATTGCAGATCTTTATTAAATTGCTGGCATGGGCTTTAAGTATCCCGGAAACCTCGACAAAGCAATCGCTGTTTGCGGTTTGATCCAGCACAGTTTCGCCCCGGCTCAAACCCAGGCCGGTGACATTGCGCAAGGTTTCAATTACCAGGAATATATAACTGCGCGGCGCGGTTATGCCTGTTCCAACAGCTGTGCCTCCGATATTAACCAGCCGCAGCCTCTCCTCGCATTTAAAGGTCCGCCACCGGTCTCGGGCAATAGCCTCGGCGAACGCCGAAAACTCCTGGCCCAGGGTCATGGGCACCGCTTCCTGAAGTTCGGTCCTGGCAATCTTGACTATCTTAGCAAATTCTTTTTCTTTTCTCTGGAAAGCGCCTTGAAGCCCGGCTATGGCCTGGCTCAAATCACGGAATCCCGTTATCGCGGCGATCTTTAAAGCAGTAGGATAGGTGTCATTGGTCGACTGGTTAAGGTTCACCTCTTCCAGGGGATGAACGATCGAATAATCCCCTCGTTTTCCACCCAGAAGCTCTATGGCCCGGTTGGCGATAACTTCATTTACGTTCATATTGGTCGAGGTGCCGGCGCCGCCCTGCAGGGCGTCCACGGGAAACTGGTCGGAAAATTTACCTTCAATAATTTCATCGCACGCCTGGATCACGGCTTTGGCTTTCTTATCCTCCAAAAGGCCTAATTCCTGGTTAGCCTGACAGCAGGCCTTTTTTACCTTCGCGTATGCCCGCAGCAATGCCGGATTGACTTTCCGGCCGCTGACGGAGAAGTTAGACAGCGCCCGTTGCGCATGGATACCCCAATATACGGTCTGCGGTACTTTTAATTCGCCGAGCAGGTCTTTTTCTATGCGGTATTCCATTTCATCTCCGGTTTAAAAACAAAGGTCTCTTTCCCCCGCCCTGATCCGGCTGTGGTATTCGCTGAAGGCCCGGAACATCTCCGCGGAAAAATCCGCGGGGACCCTGGCTTTTATCTGAGCGATCTCCCGGTCAATCAGGCCTTCGCCGATCTTGCGGGTCTGGTCGCTGCCAAAATCATCCAGCCATTCCTGAAAAGTGAGGACAGCGTTCAGTTTGCATAAACAACCTTCCCTGCCGGTCTTAAGCATAGACATGATATTGTCGCCGGTCCGGCCGCAGCGGTAACCCGCGGTGCAAAAAGAAGTAATATAACCCCTGGCAGCCAGATCCCTGATCACCTCATCCAGGGAACGGCTGTCACCGAGAATGAACTGCTGGATATTCTCCTCCTGGTTGTCCCCGCGCTCGCTGTAGGCGCCGATGCCGACCTTGGAGGAAGCGTCGCGCTGGGTGCACATGGCTATGACCTCGCCCATCATCCTGGGGGGTTCCCGGCAGGTAACGATCATACCGGCGTAAGGTATGGCAAGCCTCAAAACCGCCACCAGCTTCTTGAAATCATCGTCTTTTACAGCATGCTCGGTTTTATTTATGAAAGGGGTATTGGCCGCGGGCTCAAGCCTGGGAAAGGACACGGTGTGCGGGCCGATCCCGAAATATTTTTCCAGGTCGCGGGCATGGGCGAGCAAGCCCAGCACCTCAAAACGCCAGGCATACAAACCGAAAAGAGCCCCGATCGCCACATCGTCGATCCCCGCTTCCATGGCCCGGTGCAAAGAATAAAGCCGCCATCCGAAATCGCCCTTTATGGTATTTGCCGGGTGAACATTTCCATATGTCCGGCGGTGATACGTCTCCTGAAAAACCTGAAAAGTCCCGATCCCCGCGGCTTTGACCTTCTTGTAATCGGCTATGCTCATAGGGGCGGCGTTGACGTTGACCCTGCGGATAGCCCCGAAGCCGCGGCGGGTCTTGATCTTAACATCGTATATCTCGCGCATAACCTCGCAGATATAATCGGCGCCGGATGAAGGATGTTCGCCGAAGACCACGACCAGCCTTTTATGGCCGAGCTTTCCGGCAAGCACTTCAGCTTCTTTACGGACTTCAGAAATGCTCAATGTCCGGCGCTCAATGACCTGGTTCTCCCCGCGGAACCCGCAATAAGCGCAGTTGTTCACGCAAAGGCTGGAGCAATAAAGCGGGGCGAAAGTAACCACCCGGTTGTCATAAACCTTGCGCTTAATCCGGGCGGCGGCATCAAAGATCTCTTCCCAAAGCCCCTTATCTTCAACGTTAAGCAAAGCTGCGGCCTCTGACAGCTCGAGGCTCTGGATATCCCGGGATTTGCGGATAATATCGCGGACCTCGCCAGGCTCGATATCCCGGCGGACCTTTAACAAGCGGGATATCTCCGGATCATCTATAAAATCCTTGCCGCCGTTAAGATACTTGGCGTTCTCTTCCTCTTTGATGGTCATTTTCTTAAAATCCTTGATCTCTTTTAACGCGTTATGCATTTTCGATCCTCTTGCGTTTCTACATTCAAACTACCGGCTATAGATCAGCTACATCTTCACCAAGCCTTTATCTTATCCAAAACATTCTGCATCTTCGAGCCTTTTCTCTTTTTTACAACCCGATCAATCGACTATAGATTATCGATTATAGATCAGCTACACCTTTGCCAGCGTGGTCTTAACAGTCACGCTCTTGAACATTCCCAGTTTGCCGGTCAAAGCGCCGATCTCGTCTGTGGTCCCGTCCACAATAAGGGTGATCACGTTGACCCCGCGTTTCTCATAAGGGAACCCCGTCCTGGAAACGATGATATTGCCGAACTGCGAAAGCAATTCATTCACCCCGGATGCCGCTTCTTGCCTTTTTTTCACGATTATCACTACTGCTCCCAGATGTTTCTCCATCATTCTCTCCGCTTAAAAAACCTATAAAAAAAGGCCTATCCCCGCGAAAACAAGGATAGGCCTGATTTATCTCTCACCCTTGGCTACAGAATCGAGCTCCTTACCGCAGGATCATTTCTATCTATTATTATACTGCTTCTGCTATTTAAAACCAGGCTATTACGCCTGAGCTTCAGCTGACGGCGCTTCACCAGTAGAAGGCTTGACGTTTATGGCGCGAGGGCCTTTGGGCGATTTTTCTACCTCAAAATCAACCAACTGGTCTTCATTCAAAGCAGCAAACTGTACATCCACCAGGCTGCTCTGATGAAAGAAAACTTCCCTGCCGTCTGTGTCGCTGATGAAACCAAAACCTCTGTCGCGGACCAGCTTTTTAATTTTTCCGGTATGCATTTTGTCGCTCCTGTCTGTTTTAAAAAAACAAGGCCCGGCTCATTATGAAACCGGGCCTTTTGAAACTGTTGGTTATAACTTTACTACGTTTGTAGCCTGTTCGCCTTTAGGACCTTTTTCGATGTCAAACTCAACTTCCTGTCCTTCATCCAAAGTCTTATAGCCGTCACCCTGGATCGCGCTGTGATGCACAAATACATCCGCACCCGATTCAGGAGTAATAAATCCATAACCTTTTTGGTTTGAGAACCACTTTACTTTACCTTTTGCCATTATTCACTAACCTCCTTCCTATGTTATTTTTAGTAAATAACGGCAGTAACAAAAAAACCGCTCAGCGAGTCACTCTCTATCGCCTTACGGTCCCAGATAACTACTCCCTTATTTACTTGATAAACTATATCACAAATCTTATTTTTGTCAACTTTTATTTTAGGGGACGGTTCCTCGTTAAATTACTCTTTGCAGCGTATTAAGTTACAACTACGCCATTGCCATAATTTAACCGGCATATTACAAAATAGCTCTAGCAAAGTTGACAAATGGACAGATGTAACTTATTTGTCTGTATGATGTTATAATCAGAGGAACCGTCCCCTACCACTACCATTCAAGCCGCATCCCCGCCTCTACCCACCTGCCTGGCTGAGGAATGCCTTCTATTTCCTGATATTCACTGTTAAACAGGTTCTCCGCCTTCAGATATACTTTTATATTCTTATTTACCTGCCGGCTTATGCCGGTATTCACTATAGTCCAGCCATCCCTGCCGGGTTTTTTCTTATAGGTGACCCCGAGGAATGAATCCGCGAAAGGGAATTTAAAGCTAAACAGCATATTCGCCAGGTGCCGGGTATAATTCCGGCCGTATTTATAAAGGTATCCGTGTTTATCCGCCGGCTTATTTATATAGGTATAATTGGAATCCAGGCTTATCGCGGCATTTATATCCCTCTTAAAATAACTTTCAATACCTGAAACATCCACTCCCGGGATATTCCCGGCCTGCCATTTTTCCTGATCAGGGATACTTTTAACCCAATCGATTGTATTGTCTTCTTTTCTTATGAAGAAAACCGTGCCCCAGGAGCCCTTTTTGATCTTACGATCATAACCTACCTGGTAATTTATCGACCTCTCCTCCTTCAGCCCGGAATATCCTATGGTTGTGGGGTCGCTGTAATAAAGCTCGGTAAAAGAAGGCACGCGGATATTCCTGGACACAGCCAGAGACACCGATTCTTTGCCGGATAATCTATACCTGCTGTTTAGCGAACCGGTATACGCTTGGCCGAACCCGTCATAATCGTCTAATCTGGCTGATCCGCCTATCGCCCAAAGATCATTAAGCTCTTTTTCATCTTCTATATAGGCGCTTTTATGCCCGCGCTGGTGATCTCCCAGGGAGCCGGAACGCATCCTCTCCTGGCCGCACTCTAACCCTAAACCGGAGGCGCCTAAGAGCTCGCTTTCTCTCTGCAGATAAACAAACGGGGTATAAATATCGCTGCGGTGGTGGTTTATTGACTTGCTTTTATATCCGGTCTTATCCAGGATGAATTTATCATAATGCCTGCGCCACAGAAAACCCGGTTTTATCTTTAACTCCCCCTTCTGCCAGCCTAACCGGGAATCCAAAAGATAGGTCCGGGTATGCTCCTGGGAAGGATAACCTTTGCCCGGGGTATAAAAATCATAAGCCCCGTATTCCTTATCCTGGTATCCCAGGTTAATATCCGCCTGCAGGTCCGGGGCGTCAAAAGAAGAACTCACGGCAGTGGTGGATTTCCTGAAATCCGTATCCTCGCGAAACCCGCCTGAGATATGGTTCTCCTGGGAAAAACGCAGGCCCAGATCCCCGGCTTTGTCGCTGTAGCTGAACAGGTCGTAAAATGTTCCGTGCGAACCAGCCTTCGTTTCAATCACCGTTTTTTTAGCAATAGGCCTCTTAGGGATAATATTAACCACGCCTCCTACCGCGTCCGGGCCGAAAACCGATGAAGCGGCTCCGGGAATGATCTCGATCCTCTGGATATCTGCGGCTGTCAACGGGATATCGCAATTATAATGGCTCGTTTGCGGATCGTTTATCCTCTGATTTGCTATAGCGACAAGAACGCCCTGGGAGCCGGATCCGCGCAAAGACATATCCGTCTGGATATCTCCAAATAAATTACGGCTTTGCAGGTCTAAAGGAGTTTGGCTTAGCGATTTGAACGGAGAACCTTCGGATATGCCGCTACTCTCATCATAACTCAGCGAATATGCCTTTAAAAAGCGGGTATTGCTCCTGGCGACCACTATCGGCTCAAGGCTGAGAGGCTGATCCTGCGCGAAACAAACGGTGCAAGCGCAACCGACGGTTACTGCGGCTAATATGAGGCGGGTCATTCGCTCCGGCATGATCAAATTATAACAGCCGGAGAACAACTGTCAACTATATACTTATATTTGGTTTACAATGATAGGGACGGGTTAATCGGATATCTGCCTTACGCTTTTTAGCCTCTGCAAGAGAGAGCCCTTAAATGAGCCTTTCCCAAGATCAAGGCCGGTGACCACGACCCGGTTGACCCGCCTGACCGTATCCTTGCCGCCCGATCTCTGACGATAGGCCCAAAGGCTGTGGATCGCGTAAGGCCTTGCGCCAGCCATGCCCAGAAAAAGCATAATATGGCCTTTCAACCCTAAAATGGTAACTCCACCATAGACTTTCCCCAAGATGTCTATTTTGGATTGGGAGTCTTCCTTATTATTAAACTCCGCGATCAAAGCGCCTATCCCGGACTGACTGGAAGAATTCCGCGGGAGGCAGATACCGGAGCAGGCAAAGACCTCTTTAACAAACTGGGAACAATCCGCTTCTCCATTCATCCCTCCCCAGCCATAAGGGCTGTTAAGCTGCTTGAACGCCTGCTCGATCATATTGCGCGGAGTATAAGGAAGATAACCGGGGCTTAGATCATTTTTTTTCATGTACGCGGTCTTCTCAATAAAACCGCCGTCCACATCCTTCACAGGTACGCTAACCTTCACTATTGCATCCGTGAGATCAGCCTGGACCTTTATCCGCGAACCCATGCGCAGGTAATCATAATGATCGGTGAGACGATCATCCAGGAAAATATCGGCCCTGGCGCTGATGACCACGCTAAAACGCTGAGCGGACAAAAAACCCTTTAATTGCTGCCTGCTGCATAACGCCACATTATCCGCTTTTACCCAGCCATCGCTTAACGGAGCCAATAGATACAGCCATTTGCCGTCGACGCTCTGGTGCAGCACTGCCACCGGGGTAGCGATATCCAGGGAACTGTTCTGTAACTCGTCAAAGTCTATATCGTTTATCTTAGCGTACAGCCCATCTTCAAGAGGCAGAAGCCGCTGATCGCTGGAAGCGCTGATAAACCCGAATTTCACCTTAACCTGAGGCGCGACCCCTGCCAAACACATCAAGTCCTCGGCTGTTTTATAGAAATCCCTGCCGGCTTTTTTGCCGCTGAACGTATAAAGGCCGTGCTGATAAAGACTTTTGATCTGCCTGTTAAACTCTTCTGCCAATTCCCTGCCGGAATAAAGATCCGCCAGGCCGGTTATGTCCCTGACCAGACCCGGTTCTTCGCTTATACAACTGTTAAACCGCTCGATCTGCCCGCGATCCATTATTACCCGGTCCGGATCCGCGTGCCTGCTTATCCAGAACCCCGGAGTGTTCATTTGCCGGCAGGTTCCGCTTATGACAGTCGGCGCGGAATAATAAAGGCGCTCCCGCAAAGAAACACATCCGCAATTCAACAGGGCCAGCCCTAAAACGATCACGGGCAGTAACGGCCGTAAATAACAAAAATCAGAACTGTGATTCTTCATTATGATCGATCCCCTTAGCTAAAAGATAACCTTTGGCTCTTTCAGCAAGCTTGTAGTTCGCCACCAGATCCCAAAACGCCCTGCTGTGGTCAGGCACCAAAAGATGCGCCAGCTCATGCACCACCACATAATCCCTGACCCATTCCGGCATCGCGGCTATGCAATGGGCGATACGAATGGCTTTCTTATGATAATTACAGCACCCGAATTTACTCTTCTGGTCGGTAACGTATTCTATTGAATTAACGGTCAGCTTTCCCTGGAAATATTTACGGTTAAGCTCGGACGCGACCGTTCGCAGGTCTTTATCCCGGTTCAATTGCTTTTTCAAAGCCTGTTTGTTGAATTTTACCTTGAACTTCTCGACCGTCCGCACCAGGAAATCCTGCGGGGTATTCCGCGGGCAGAAAACGCATAGAACGCCGTCAACCATCCTGGCGGCAATGGTCTTTTTCCTTCTGGCGGTGCGCACGATCTTTACCTGTCCGGACGCGAGCCCATGCCCTCCGCATCCTCGCGATTTTCCCGAAGGCTTAAAATGCAAAGCCAGCCATACGGTCTTCTCACCCGGGGCAGTCCACTCCACCCGGTGTTGGCAATGACTGGGGATATAAACGTAATCCCCGGGTTTGAGCTCGCGGACAATATTTCCCCGTTCGAATAAAAGCCGGGCCTTCCCGCTTAAAAGGACCACCCATTCGTTATTTTCTTCATCCAGCCACTTGCCCTGCTCTGTGCGCTGGCCCTGCGATATTATACTTTCCAGCTCAAAAGAATCGTTTTTAAGAATGGCTTGAAATGCCTCTTTATCCTTATTATCCGCCGGATGCTCGAAGATGTTGCCCTGCTCCAAGATCATGGTTTCGCTCTTAATTGGAATATTGCTGTTATTTATCAGCCGGAGAATGGCCGGTTTTAGGCTTGCGGACAACGCGTTTTGCGGTGAGCGCGATTTGCAGAATGCCCCATAATCCCTGGGCATTGCCGCAGCGCATTATCGATTCCCGGGTATCTTTCTCGATCATGGTTTTGGCGATATGCCTTAATATCTGGATCTGGAATTCATCATCGCCCGCCGGGGTCAATATCAGAAAAACGAAGTGCGTGGGCTTACCGTCCGGGGAATCCCAGTCGATCCCGGTAACCGACCGGCCGAAAACCACCAGCGGCCTCCTTAACGAAGCGAAACGCCCGTGAGGCAAAGCTATCCCCTCTTCCACTGCAGTAGCCATCAAGTTTTCGCGTTCCATTACCCCGGAATAAAGCGTATCCGACTGCGGGGAATTGTCCTGTTCAGCGGCCAACGCGCAAAGCTCGTATATCGCGTTATCCCTGCTTTCCGACTTTAACTCAGGGATTATCGTTTCCCTTGAGAAGAACTCCAGTATGCTTATCTCCTTGCGCCGGGTGACCGAGTATTTCAGCCAGGGGCCGAATATTATCGAGGAAAGGATCGCCCCGCAAACAATAGCCACGAACATAACCGGGCTGATCAAATTATACTGCAGGGCCAGAAGCGCGATCACAATCTCGATCGAGCCACCGGGGGTATGGGCTATGGCTATGGAGAGCCGATTCGTCCTGGGAAGGCCGGTGAAATTCACTCCCAGCCACGCGCCCAGGAATTTACCGCTTATGCTTACGACAGTCACGAAAAACACCAGAAATAGATTGAAGTTCTTGAGAAAGTCGACATTCAACCCGATACACGCGAAGAAAAGCGGGACAAAAATGGCATAGACCATCTGCGATATTACCTGCCTGGTCCTGACCGAAAGCGACCGGGCCTCTCCGGCCATTACCCCGGCGACAAAGAACCCCATAAGGGCATTGATCCCGATCTTCTGGAACACCGCGCCGCAGAAAAAACCAAGCAGGCAAATAAAGGTCAATGAGCTGCCCGGTTCCGACATATTGAGCGTTTTGATCCTGGTGATCACCCTGTTCACCAGATTTTTCCCCACGGTCATACAAAAGATCATGAAACCGACCGCCACTGAAAAGACCAGGAAGATCCTGACCATATCCACATTCACGCTGGTAATAAAACTGAGGATCAGCGTGAATATGAGCCATCCGATGATCTCGTTTACCGCCAAAGCCGACATTATCAGGAAACCCAAATCGGTCTTGGAAAGATTAAGGTCATTAAGGGCCCTGATAGTCACAGGCATCGCGCTTATAGTCATTGCCGTAGCCATAAAAAGCGAAAAAACGACCCTCTGCCCCGGATCCACCAGATAATGCGCAGGCAAAAGATAACTGGCGGTAAAAGCGATGGTCATCGGCACGATTATATCGGTAAGCGCGATCGTCAGCGCCTCTGAGCGGTATCTCCAGGCTATGGAAAAATCCATTTTCAATCCGGTTTCCATAAGGAAGAACAACAGCCCCAACCAAGCGACTGTTTGTAACATATTAGATTGCAGCAGATCAGGCGGGAATATAGCCTGGTGCAAATGCGGAAAAAACCTGCCCAGGATAGTCGGCCCCAGCAATATGCCTACCAGTATCTCCGCGGTAAGCGCAGGCTGTTTGAACCTGTTAAACAACTCGCCCAGTCCCCGGGCCAAGCCCAGAAGAATAAAAATCTGGACTAAAAATATCAGGATATGATGTTCGCTGAGATACTGCATATTTTATTTGCCTAAAAGGATCGTCCCGTTCGCGTTGAAGAATACCCCGGCGACGCAGGCGGTCATAAGGCAAGCCAGAGTCGCCGCCGCCAGCGCCCGAAAAGCTATAGCTGAGATATCGCGGGTCCTTTTAGGCGCTAAAGCGGAAACCGCCCCCACAAAGATCGCCATTGATGCAAAATGCGCGAAACCGCATAAGGCATAGACCGTGATCACCGCTGAACGCGGGTCGCGCAGCAGGCCCTTGCTTAAAACAGCAGCCAGGTCCTGATAAGCCACCACCTCCGTTACGATCGTCCTTTCACCGACTATCCGTGCGACTGTCCCCGCGTCCTGTAACGGAACGCCCAGGATCACCGCGATAGGATAAAATACATAGCCTAAAATATTCTGCAGGGTCCAGACAAAGCTGATATGGAGAAATTTGTTGATCCCGG